>Ga0302221_10000133_pt1 | contig 69252 bp, 49 predicted proteins | sample II_Palsa_E2_1_FD_193517 | JGI IMG/M metagenome (GOLD analysis project Ga0302221, IMG submission 193517) | Peat permafrost microbial communities from Stordalen Mire near Abisko, Sweden - II_Palsa_E2_1 | ecosystem: Environmental > Terrestrial > Soil > Palsa > Peat permafrost | place: Sweden... | reverse complement strand
TTCCGCATTATATTTTTGTCGTTTTCCCGCTTGGAGCCATAATAACGGGAAAATTTCTTTTTGCCCTTTTCTGTACTGAGAAGTGGCAAAAGTGGAAAAAGCCCCTGTTCTGGTTTCACGTTTCGGTGTATGTCCTGTTGTTCATCGCGTTGATAGGTTTATTGAAATGGCCGTTTCAAGCCATTGGAGCAGTTCCTGTCATTGCAGCCGTCATCAGTCTTATTTTCTTCATTGCCCTCGTGATGAAGGGAATATTTTCATATAGATGGCTCCTGTTTATTTCCATGTATACCATCATCGTCATCAATATATTCCTGGATACTTCGTTTTACCCAGCTCTATTGCAATACCAGGAGGGTAGTAAGGTGGCTAACATTATCAGGAAATGGAATCTTCCCAAAAATCATTTTTTCGTTTACCAAACAGAGGACGAAAGATGCCTCCAGTTTTATGCAAATTACAATTTTGTAAAAGTTGACAATATAGAAAGTACCCAAACTGGTGATTATATATTGACTTCTGGGAAGGCTTGGGCAGCCTTGAACCAAAATCAATTCCGAATCATTTACTCAGGAGAAGGGTTCCATGTCACTACTCTTTCATTTAATTTCCTGAACCCAGCAAAGAGAAAAAATGAAGTAATACCTTATTATATATTGCAAAGAATATAGGATTTTTACCAATTACAGGAGAAGATCAACAATCAACAGCTTATTCAATATAGGTCTTTACGCTAATTCTGAAAATTTTGAGAATTACTAACGAATGCAATATACTTGCTATCGGGTGACCAGGAAGGTGCATTTATGGTTCCCTGACCTCCATATAAATAGGCAATTATCCTTGGAGCGCCCCCTGATGCAGACATCAATCTCAATACTACAGGTTTATAGGAAGGATGAGCATTGGGGTCAATATTTTCAGGAAATGAAATAAAGGCGATCCACTTCCCATCAGGTGAAAGGTGAGGAAACCAGTTGTGATACTGATCGAATGTAATTTGTTCTTTGTCGGAACCGTCGGGCTTCATCCTCCAGATTTGCATGGTGCCTGTCATGTTTGCGTTATAATAAATGTATTTACCATCTGGAGAATATTCCGGCCCGTCGACATGGCCACTGGTGTTGAAAGTCAGCTGGATTTCATCGCCTCCCTTCACTGGCATCTTATAAATATTATAGATATTGCCACCATTACGCTGGGCTACGTAAGCAACTTCTTTGTTATTTGGATTCCACCCATGCCAATAAGAAGGAGTATTGGTGGTGAGTAATTTGGGTTCGCCGCCACCCAAGGGCAATATATAAACTGTTGATCCCCCACCAGGCAATCCCTGGCGGTGGCTGCTTATAGCCAATGTTTTCCCATCAAAAGATATTCCGTGATCATTATTGTTATTACTTACGGAACCAGTATTAAGTTTTTCAGGTGTTCCACCTTCAATAGGGATAGTAAATAAAGATCCGCCTTCATTAAAAAGCAGTTTTTTGCCATCCGGCATCCAATTGGGCGCTTCAAAACGTCCTTGAGATTCGCGTATTACCTTTCTTGTACCATCCAACACATTCAAAATTTCCAGCCTGCATCCCAATACTCCCCTTACGGGCAGGGGCGCAACATGGGGGTTTGAACTATATTCATTGATTAACGGTTTATCGATTCGCACATTCCATACTTTTGCTTCAGCTACCGAATTTGAATCATGTGAGCAGATATAAATACCTGCCAACACAGAGTCTTTCATGTCAGATAGTTCATGTGAGCCAATGGTCTGAAGTGGCTCTCCCGGATGAGCAATTCTCATTATCATAGTTTTACCAATGCGTTCCAATTGGATGATTTGGCCCCCTTTCTTTGGCGCAAAAATCTCGTCTTCCGGATCCCTCATATACATTCCCCTGAATGCCCTCCACTGAAGAACTACGAGACCATCATAATGCCTGCATGCAACCATGCTTGCCGCTGCTTCATCAGCAGATTCACGTATCATCCAGCCGATTTTCCGGTGGCCAGTAGCACCTGCGGTATCCCCAACGAATTCAAAATTGGCTGTAAGAATAAAATCTCCGCTTATTTTTTTATATACATACTGAAATTCGTCCCTGTTGAACCATATATTGTAACCTGCTCCCTTTAGATAATAGGTTTGAGTCGCTTCATCGTAGCTGGCAGTTCCTGTCAACTTTGGTTTGCCAATATCTACATGATTTTGAAATATACCAATTGGATTTTGTGAAAACACGTTCACATAAATATTGAATAAAAAAATACAGAAGAAAAATATTTTCATAATAAATCAGGAAACCACACCTTTTGGATATGGCAGTATCCTGCTCCTTTTAGATTTATATAATTAAAAATATGAAAATTAAGAACACTTCATCCTATTAAATGAAAGATGGGTTAATTTTTCAACAGATTCAGAAAAATGTCTTTTTTGGGTTTCATCCATCTATCCGCAAAGCCGGGTCTGGACCGCCCCATTTACCTGGTGGTATAGTCGCGGTTAAAAAAATAGATAGGTCTGGGTCCGTACAAAAAAAATCAAACAAAACAGCCGGGCCCGGGAGATAATTTAGCACATCTGTTCAAGATTTTTTCATTTTATTAAAATCAATTTGATTTCAGTCTCTGGTTCTTGATCCAATTGGATTTATCAAATTTCCCAAGAGTCAAAAACTCCTAAGTTTTTGGTATTTAGCTATTTGCCTTCCATATCAATTCCAGTTTACACTTCATTATATGGACAAAATAAACATACAGAGTAATGGGTTTACTTTTACAACTACCCAGAATTATTTGTCTTATGCACTTTGCTTGCCTAAGGAGGTGCATTTTTGACTTATGTGTTTGCAAGCACCTTTAAACAAAGACCTGGAATGGTAAGTGCATCAAATGCATTTTCAAATGAGCCTTGGCTGGCTAATCCGGTCATGCTAGGCAAATTGGCTAAAAATTGTACCTTTTGAATAAATTATTGGGCCAATGAGCAAAGGAAAACTAATTCTGCTTTCCGTATTGTTTTTCTCCGAAGCTTTCCGATACGACTACAGTGTTGTCAAACCAGAACATGAAACACTGTCGATTGGTTCTGTTGCTCCGGATTTCAGTTTGCCTGGAGTAGATGGAAAAACCTATAGTCTTTCTTCCTTTGCCAGTTCAAAGATCCTTGTCATAGTTTTTACATGTAATCATTGCCCAACAGCACAAGCATATGAAGACCGTATCATCAGACTGACTAAAGATTATGATAAAAAAGGGGTATCACTAGTGGCGATTATGCCGAACGATCCAAAATCTATCAATCTTGACGAATTGGGATATACAGATATAGGAGATTCCTTTGAAGAGATGAAATTTCGCGCAGAAAAGAAACAGTTCAATTTCCCCTATTTGTATGATGGAGATAAGGAAATTGTCTCAAAGGCGTATGGGCCGGCAGCGACACCACATGTTTTCGTCTTTGACAAAGAAAGAAAATTGCGCTATTGCGGTCGCATTGATGACGTAGAAAAACCCTCCGGAACACCTAAACATTTTGATACGCGCAATGCAATTGACGCTCTGTTGAACAATCAGGCGGTTCCCGTAAAGACCACAAAAGTATTCGGCTGCTCTATAAAATGGGCGGAAAAAAGCAATTGGATTAATAAGGCCAAAGAAGAATGGGCTAAAGAACCTGTACATCTGGACACCATTGACGAGGCCGGTTTAAAAAACCTGGTAAAAAATAGTTCTGATAAACTACGGCTTATCAATGTCTGGGCTACATGGTGTGGACCCTGCGTTACAGAGTTTCCCGAATTCATTACCATTAATCGCATGTACCGTAAAAGAGACTTTGAATTCATCAGCCTGAGTGCCGATGACCCGGTTAAAAGAAATAAGGCCCTACAATTTCTGGTTAAGGAGCAAGCATCCAATACAAATTATATCTCCATCCTTGACGATAAATACAAAATGATCGAAGCAATCGATTCAAACTGGCAAGGCGCATTGCCATACACAATTCTTATAGAACCTGGAGGAAAAATAGTATACTCCAAACAGGGTGCCATTGACCCGGAAGAAATGAAAAGAGTGATCGTCGACAATCCGCTTATCGGAAGGTATTATTAGACTGCCTGGGTGAAATATGTCTAGAGTTGCCTAATACCCGACTTAAGGACTCCTAAAATGACTCAATATGATTATCATAGAATCTTATACAACTGCGGTTATCATGTGTTTGGTCACGATGCTTTGCTGGGGCTCATGGGCAAATACGATGAAATTAACCAGGAAAAGTTGGGTTTTTCAATTATTTTATTGGGATTATGCTTTAGGAGTTCTTATTTTTTCCTTAGCGCTGGCACTGACAATGGGGAGTACTGGAAGCGCGGGACGCAGCTTTATAAATGATCTGTCTCAAGCATCCCCAAGAGCACTTCTTTCGGCGCTGGCGTCGGGTGCTATTTTCAATCTATCCAATGTCTTCCTGGTGGCAGTAATAGATTTTGCAGGCATGTCTATTGCATTTCCAATAGGGATCGGGCTTGCGCTGGTGATCGGGGTCATTACTGGGTTTATATCCAATCCGATTGGAAATCCCTGGCTAATTTTTGGCGGCCTGATTTGCATTAGCGTGGCTATAATCATTGATGGAATAGCCTATGGTAAGATTCCTGGCGGCGGAAAAGGATCAAAGGCAAAAGGTATTTTGATTTCCATTTTTGTAGGAATTTTTATGGGCTTTTTTTATCCCCTATTAGTGAGCTCAATTTCGCCAGAATGGATCCACCTGCAGCATGGTATGCTGGGACCTTATTCGGCAATTGTATTGTTTGCCACAGGACTTTTCCTATCTACCTTTTTATGGAATTATTATCTAATGAGGAAACCCCTTCTTGGAAAATCAGTCCGTTTCATAAATTATTTTAGGGATGGATCGACAAAGGATCATTTACTGGGAATTGTTGGAGGATTGATCTGGTGCACCGGCTTTTCTTTGATGACACTTGCAGGTAATCAGGCAGGAACTGCCATTTCTTACGGATTGGGGCAAGGAGCAACCATGGTTGCCGCATTCTGGGGAGTTTTTATTTGGAAGGAATTTAAGCAGGCGCCCAAAACCACCAATAAATTATTATTGTCCATGTTCTTTTTCTATTTACTGGGCTTGACTCTACTAGTCACTGCAAAGCAGAATCATTAGTTGGATGCGCCATAAAACCCAAATGCCTTAAAAATGGGCTTTAAAAAGCATTGTACTTGGAAATATTTCTAAATTTCCGCTTGGCATTGTAATAGGTTTCTCTGGCTCAAGTGGCATGATCAATATACGCTTATTGAAAAAAGGTAAGAGATTACTTATTAACAATGCTGAGATAGGCTGTCCATGGACCAATAGCTTTTTTATACTGTTTAGCCATTACCCTGGCTATCTGGCCAATATGATTCAAATCGTGGACCACCCAAGCTGCTAGCAGTTGTTGTAAATTGATTTCTCCAAATTCAGGATGAATGCCAGTATAACTAAGCATATGCGATTGTAAGTCAGCATCTTCAAGGATTTGAAGATTTTTTTTCCTTAATTCCTCAAATTCCTTCAATCTTTCTTCTATTGTCTGTTTCTGATCGCCGAGCTGTGCAAACCTGTCAAAGGGTGTGAATCGCTTATCCACATTATCGGAAAGAATGATAAGCATCCGTGGAATCCAATCAGTCTTTTCTCCATGAATATAATGCCCGACAACATCATATGGGCTCCACGTATCCTGACCTTCATCACTATATATCCATTTGTCATTTAATCCGCTTAACATCATGCGTATAATCCCGGGGGTTTTTCCCAGGATTTGGATTGTCTCAGAAATTTCAAATTGCATATGCAAGTATTTACTTCTTTTCCAAAAGCTTAAAAAATTGGTCCAATTGAGGCAGTATCACAATTCTGGTCCTGCGATTGGCCATTTTACCCTCTTCCGTATCATTAGATGAAACAGACACGTACTCACTGCGGCCAGCCGCGGTGATATGATCAGGTTGAATCCCATATTTGTTTTGCAATATTCGTACCACTGATGTTGCCCTTTTCACACTTAAGTCCCAGTTATCCAAAAGAACGCCATGGCTGTAGGGCACATTATCAGTATGGCCCTCTACCATGAATTCAATATCCGGCTGGTTCTTCAAAACAAGAGCGACCTTTCCAAGGACATCCTTGGCTTTTTCAGTAACATCAAAACTTCCGCTTTTAAATAGAAGTTTATCTGATATGTTAATGTAGACCACCCCTTTGTCCACCTTAATATTGATGTCTTCATCGTTAAGATTACCTATTGCACCTTTCAGGTTCATGACAAGTACCATATTTAAAGAATCTTTTCTGGCTAATGCGGCTTGCAAATCTTGGATATAGACGTCTTTTGCACCGATATTATCAAGAGATTTTTTTATGCTTTCAGCTTGTGAACTGGAAATCACTGCCAAATCCTGCAATTGTTTGAGTGCCTGGGTATTATTTTCTCTAAGTAAGCCCATTCGCTCGTTGAGCTCCTTGACCTGACTTTGCAAAGCTGCATTCTGCTGATTCAAACTCATACTACTGTCCGAGCATAATTGCAATGCACGCTGTTGACTAATAAATGCGGTATGCAGGGAGTCATATTTGTTCTGTGCAATTTGCTGCGATGTCTTGAATTTTTTGTTGCTCACGCAAGAAAAAAGAATAATTCCACAAAGCGGAAATGCAGCCATAGATGATATTTTCATATTTAGATGTTTAATATCAAGATAAACAAAGTCCTTGCCACAAAATTTAATTGATAGTCAAACCTTTACCTTCTTCCAACTTCCCTTCTTAAAAATGATTCCACCTGCGACTGCCACGCCAATTTCAGCAAAAACGATCGCCAGGAAAACACCCAAAGGGCCCATATGCCAAACAATTGCCATCAGGTATGCAATGGGAATTTGAAAAGTCCAGAAGCAAAAAAAGTTGATAATAGTTGGAGTTTTGGTATCGCCTGCACCATTAAATGCATTCATCACCACCATTCCAAAGCCATAAAAGATATAGCCTGCACTGACTATCCTTAGGGCTTGAATGGCAATTCTCTCCACTCCGGCATCTTTATTCATGAAAAGAATAATAGGCTTTGAAGCAAACAGGAAGAGTAAGGACACCAGGATCATGAATATGGTCACTAATTTTGCTGTTGTCCAAACCGATTGTTCTGCGCGCGTGGCACTCCCGGCACCAAGGTTTTGGCCTACAAGCGTAGCTGCCGCGTTACTCATACCCCAGGCAGGAAGCAGAAAAAACATTAATACGCGCATAGCAACTTGGTAGCCCGCGATAGATTCACTCCCAAACTTAGCAGCGATCCGGTTTAAAACAATCCAGCTGGCAGAACCGATCAGGAATTGCAAGATGCCTGTCCATGCTATTTTGAAGAGCTGTTTGATAATTTTTAGATCCGGAATGAAATAGCTGGCCGCGATATGAATTACCCCGCTGCCCTTGAATAAATGATAGAGTTGATAACAAACTCCCATGCCCCTGCCAATGGTAGTGGCAATAGCTGCTCCTCGCAAACCATAAAAATGTATAAGAACCGGGCATAGGACAATATTGAATCCATTGGCGATCCAGAGCGACCACATGGCAATAGAGGCATTGCCGGCCCCCCGGAAAATTCCGTTAATAAGATAGAGAAACATGATCACCACGCTTCCTCCGAAAATGATCCGGGTAAAGGAGGATCCCAAACCTATTACAGCAGGCGTTGCGCCCATCAGTTTGAGGATTTGGGGAGCGAGGATCAACCCGCCGATGCTGATGAATATGGAGAAAGTCAAAGCAATGAGAATGGCTTGAGCGCCGGATCGAGCCGCTTCCTTTGGTTTTTTTTCGCCAATCCGCCTCGATACCATTGCGGTGGCCCCCATGCTCAGCCCAATAGCGACAGTGTACACGATTGTAAGCACGGATTCCGTTAAACCAACAGTAGCTACTGCCTCCTTACCGACACGTCCTACAAAAAAAATATCCACAACTGCAAAAATGGATTCCATACACATTTCCAGGATCATGGGCAAGGAAAGCAAAAAAACAGCTTTCCTTATGCTCCCTTGCGTATAATCCTGGTTCTCCATGGAGAGTGCCTTTTTTATTAGGGCGTAAAAGGATCTTAGTCCTAAGATTGTTTTTTGATAATGCGACATGAAATGCTCTTTTTATTAAAATTGATCAAAACTTGGAATGGAAATGAAAGGCCTGATAGCAGATAATTAGCCGGCCTGAAGCAAAAAGATATTGCTGAACGAAAATAAAATCAAATTCTCATAAACACAATATTGAGAGATGCAAAGATGAAAAATTAAATTTAAGATGACAATTTTATTTGACCTGGTGCTTACATTTATGAAAAATTCATGTTTCCTAAGTTTATATTTATCACCCAAATAGTACTGTGCACAACGCAGATTTTTTCACAATCCTCTCCAATCAGGGCAAGGGCGCTCGGCATTCCATTTGATGGAAATCCCGGTACCTATAATGCCATTACAGATGTCAAGGGCGTAGAAGTCGGTGTAACGAGCATTGTTGAAGGAAGCGGAAAACTGACAAAAGGTGTGGGCCCAATAAGGACAGGAGTGACCGCAATTCTTCCCGGAGGGAAAAAATTTTCGCCGGTTTTTGCAAACTGGCATATGCTGAACGGGAACGGAGATATGACGGGAACACATTGGGTCACCGAATCCGGATTTCTGGAAACCCCTATTCTGATCACCAACACCAGTAGCGTAGGCACGGTCAGGGATGCAACACTTGCATGGATGGATGACCATCATTATTATAACGCTGACAGAGACAGTGTATGGTATGCTTATCCCCTGGTTGCTGAAACCTATGACGGGATTTTGAACGACATCAATGGATTCCACGTGAAGAAGGAACATGTGATCCACGCATTGGAAACAGCGACCGGCGGTCCGGTGCCTGAGGGTAATACAGGTGGAGGAACAGGCATGATCTGCCATGGTTTTAAAGGAGGAACCGGGACTGCATCAAGGGTTATTGACAAAATCTATGGAGGATACACGGTAGGTGTCCTAGTCCAGTCCAATTATGGTCAACGCAGCCAACTTACAATAGCCGGCGTTCCTGTAGGAAAAGAATTGAAAGATAGTCTGCCTATAGTCTTTAACGGAATAGTATCAAACAAAAGGGTTGAGGACGCAGCCACAGAGCAAGGTTCAATTATTGTCATTGTTGCTACGGATGCCCCGCTGTTACCACATCAGCTAAAACGAATCGCTCAAAGAGTCTCACTTGGAATAGCAAAAGTGGGTGGTATAGGGGGAAACGGATCAGGAGATATATTCCTGGCTTTTTCGACTGCCAATCCTCAAGCCTTCAGCAGAGAAGAAGAAGAAAGGGTTGTTCTATATCCTAATGATAAACTTGGGCCATTATTTGTTGCGACCATTCAAGCAACAGAGGAAGCCATTATCAATGCACTAGTTGCAGCAAAAACAATGGTCGGCATAAATGGAAATACTGTACCTGCCCTACCCCATGAATCTGTTATCCGGATTTTAAAAAAATATAACCGTATTCCTTGAAATCTTAATTTTAACCATTATGAAATATCCAAGGGTTCAGAATTTTATCAATGGGCGATTTGTGCTTTCTGAAAATCCCGAAAATATTGACCTTATATCACCAGTAAATGGTGAAAAGCTATCTGAAGTACCGATTTCGACTATAGTTGATTTGAATGAGACTGTCCAAGTTGCCAAAAATGCTTTTTTATCCTGGTCAGTCACTCCCATAAAGGAAAGAGTGCAGGTTTTTTTCAATTACAGGCACTTGCTTGAAGCGAACCTCCCTGAATTATCTGAACAGATTCAAGAAGAAAATGGGAAAACCCTTGCTGAGGCGAGGGCAGAGATCGAAAAATGCATTGAACTGACGGAATTCGCCTGTGCGCTTCCTCAGATGGTCACGGGAGAAATATTGGAAGTAAGTAAGGGTGTAGAATGCCGGACTCAATACTCTCCAATAGGAGTGGTAGCCTCGGTAGTACCTTTTAATTTCCCTGCCATGGTTCCTCACTGGACTATTCCAAACGCACTGGTCTTGGGGAATACCATGATCCTCAAACCTTCAGAGAAAGTCCCTCTGACACTTGGCAGGATGGCAAAATTGTTAAAAAAGGCTGGGCTTCCAGACGGGGTTTTTAATCTACTTCATGGTAATCAGCAAACGGTGGAGGCTATTTGCGATCATCCTGACATTGAAGCCATTTCATTTGTTGGTTCTACCCCTGTGGCCAAAGCCATTTACAGGAGGGTCACCCATCATTATAAAAGATGTCTAGCCTTGGGGGGCGCCAAAAATCATTTGATGGTATTTCCGGATGCCGTCCCTGCAATGACTGCGCAGAATATAGCCATTTCAATGAGCGGCTGTGCTGGCCAGCGGTGTATGGCGGCTTCCGCCATGATCGCCATCGGTCCAGTGGATCATATCATTAAACAACTCTGCGAGGAAGCTGCCAAAATTATTCCTGGAAAAAATCTGGGACCTGTAATCTCCAAGGAATCTAAGGAGCGGATTGTACGATATATCACAGAAGCTGAGTTACAGGGCGCAAAAGTTCTATTGGATGGAAGAAATACGATTGTAGAAGGGAAGGAAGGTGGGAATTATGTGGGGCCAACCATCATTGACGAAGTTCGACCGGATATGGCAATAGCAAGAGAAGAAATATTTGGACCTGTCATCAGTATTATCCATGCAAAAAACATGGAAGAAGCCATTTCCATTGAAAATTCAAATTCTTACGGGAATGCAACCTCTGTGTTTACACAAAATGGGGGCTTGGCAAAAGAGGTGATGGATCGGGCTTGTGCAGGGATGATTGGAGTCAACATCGGTGTTCCTGTGCCCAGGGAACCATTTTCTTTTGGCGGATGGAATGAAAGCAAATTCGGAGTGGGGGATATTACAGGGAGAAGTTCTATTGAATTTTGGACCAAGCTAAAAAAATCAACGGTAAAATGGAATCCGGAATCTGGAATCAATTGGATGAGTTAAACTTGATATAACCTGATCAACATAAATCTACCTTCTATGACCAGTATAATAGATCAGACCGCAATTCCGGATACTAACACACACGCTGTAGTTGACGACAGAGAGCAGATTTTGAAAGATAATCTTGACTACACCCTGTTTCCATGGAGTAAACAAAATGGATTAGAACCCATAGCGGTCAAGCATGCCAGTGGGGTATATCTATACGATTACAACGGGAGGCGTTATCTTGATTTTTCATCGGGGCTGATGAATGTCAATATCGGCCATGGTAATGCCAGGGTGACCCGAGCGGTCGTAAGACAAATGGAACAAGTGAGTTATATAACGCCATCCTGCGTTACAGATGTAAGAGGAAGGTTGGGAAAGAAACTGGCATCAATCGCACCGCGCGGAATGCATAAAACATTTTTCACTGTTTGCGGAGCTTCGGCGATCGACAATGCAATCAAACTCGCCAGAATGTATACCGGCCGGTCTAAGATTATTGCTCGATACAGGGCATTCCATGGAGCATCTTACGGAGCGATGACTGCAGGAGGTGATCCCAGAAAATTAAAATCAGATTCTCAACAGGTTCCAAATATCATTCATGTGGAGGATCCATATTGTTACCGTTGCCCTTTCGGTAAAGAGATTAATAGTTGCTCCCGCGAATGTGTAAGCCATATTGAAAGAGTAATTCTTTTCGAAGGGCCAGAGAATGTAGCAGCAATTCTATTAGAAGGGGAGAGCGGTTCATCGGGTTGTATCAAATATCCTCCTGGTTATTTGACCTCAATCAGGGCGATTTGCGATAAATACGGCATTCTTTTAATTGCAGATGAGGTTATGAGTGGATTTGGAAGAACGGGAGAATGGTTTGCTGTAAATCTCCACGGAGTAATTCCTGACATGATTGCTACCGCAAAGGGATTGACCTCGGGGTATATTCCAATGGGCGCATTGATCGTTTCTGATCGCCTGGCAGCTTCCTACGAAACCCAGCCACTAATGTTGGGTCTTACCTATTCCGCTCATCCTGTAGCCTGCGCTGCCGCGCTGGAAGTCCTCCAGATTTATGAAGATGACCAACTGATTGAAAATGCGTCAATCCAGGGTCAATATATTGATTGGAGAATTGAAGAAATGAAAGCCATCCATCCATGCATTGGAGACTTCAGGAACACAGGGCTTTTAGGGTGCCTGGAGTTGGTTAAAAACCGAAAAACCAAAGAACCGATGGCTCCATTCAACGCATTGCCCTCCCAAATGGAGATCATGGATAAAGTAGCTGAAAGGATTAAAGCACTTGGAATGTATAGTATAGTTCGCTGGAATTATATTTTTATCGCACCCCCCCTTTCCATTACCAGGGAAGAGGTTGAAAAAGGATTAGCAATTCTTCATGAGGCGCTTACATTGGCTGATGAGTTTGTAAATGAATGAAGCACTCATAATAAAACTATATTTGCGTTAAAAAAAATAGATGCTGAAAGTTGCTTTATTCGGATGCGGGTATCTAGGTAAATTTCATTTGAATAACTGGAGGGAAATCAAAGAAGCGACGCTTATTGGTTTTTTTGATCCGGATGAGAGGGTAGCCCGGGAGATAACCCAAAAATATCAACTTGAGCGCTTTGAAGATCCGGAGCTATTGATTGATCATTGTGATATTGCAGATATCGTTGCTCCTACCCCTTTCCATTTTGAGCTCTGTGGAAAAGCCATCCGTAAAGGGAAACATGTTTTCGTTGAAAAGCCACTAGCCAACACAATGCCGGAAGCAAAAGAATTACTAAACTTGGTAAGGGAATCCAATATTAAATTACAGGTGGGACACGTGGAAAGGTTCAATCCCGCCTTCCTCAGCATCGCCAACCTGCCAGTGAGTCCCATGTTCATAGAAGTGCACCGGCTTGCCCAGTTCAACCCCAGAGGGTCGGAAGTGAGCGTGATTCTGGACTTGATGATCCATGACATTGATATTATTCTTAGTCTTGTTAAAAGTGAGGTAAAGAATATTTCCGCAAGCGGCGTTGCAGTAATGACCGATACACCCGATATTGCCAGCGTTCGAATTGAATTTAACAATGGATGCGTAGCCAATCTTACTTCAAGCCGTATATCAATGAAGAAAATGAGAAAAATGCGGCTATTCCAGAAAGATGCATATATCGGTATTGATTTCCTGAATAAGAAAACAGAAATCATAAAATTAAAAAGCGTCGATGATATGGAAGCGATGTCTTTTGAAATGGATACAATACACGGGAAAAAAACTATTTCCGTGATTACCCCACAAATACCAGAAGTGAATGCCATCAGGATGGAGCTTGAGAAATTCTGTGAGTCGATTCTGTTCAATACACCACCTGTTGTTTCTGAAGTCGATGGCTACCGGGCGATGGATATAGCGCATCAGATCCTGGAAAAGATAAAACATAATATTATCACTACCTGAACGACTTCATGACCACCTCAAAAAAGTTTCATATTATTGGATATATTTTGAGTGATTATCTGGCAGCCACCCTGTCATGGATAATTCTTTATTTCACCCGGCGTTCTTTATTGTCGGAACCAATAATTGTAGATCATCAGGTATATCTGAATAATCGTTTTTGGCTTGGCATTTCCATTATTCCGCTTGGATGGCTTGTCCTTTATGGAATAGTAGGCTCCTACCATACGCTTTATAAAAAGTCTATGTTGAATGAATACACGATCACATTTATCTGCAGTCTCATTGGCTGTACTGTGCTGTTCTTTTCGATCGTAATCAATGACCCCCAGACGGACTACCGTTATTATTATAAGGCTTTTTTTACATTTCTGGGCAGCCAAATGTTCCTCACACTTCTCGGTAGATGGATCCTTTTGAGCAGGGTTAAAAGGCAGCTTGAAAAAGGGACCGTTAGATTCAATACCCTTCTTGTGGGAGGAAATATCAGGTCATCTAAAACCTATTTCGAAACTTATAAAGGCTTGCGCACTACCGGTTACCATTATGTCGGTTATCTCAGTAATGATCTCGAAGCGATTCCTCCTGTCAGCCAGGGGCTGGCCTCACTGGGGCATATCAGGGACCTTGAGTTAATAATTGACGCAGAAAAAATAGAATTAGTAGTAATCTCACTGGAAAAATCAGAAAAGGAGCAGATTGAGAAGATCATTGAAAGGTTGAGTGAAAAAGATGTGGAAATAAAAATTATACCGGACATACTCGACATTTTGTCGGGATCGGTAAAAACGAGTAACGTCCTAGGTGCCGTACTTTCTGACATTCAAACTGGCTTGATTCCCGAATGGCAGCAAAACATAAAAGGTTCCATCGATGTGTTGGTAAGCCTGACCAGCCTGTTATGCCTCTCGCCATTGATACTGTATACGGCACTGAGGGTAAAGTTCTCTTCTCCAGGACCCATCATTTATTCTCAGGAGCGAATTGGTTATAAAGGAAGGAAGTTTCATATCTATAAATTCCGCTCAATGTACCAGGATGCTGAAAAGAACGGACCTGCGCTATCATCAGCCAAGGATGAACGCATTACGCCTTGGGGTAAGGTTATGCGGAAATGGCGTATTGATGAATTGCCTCAACTTTGGAATATTCTTAAAGGAGAAATGAGTCTGGTTGGCCCTCGACCGGAGCGTCAGTTTTACATCAGCCAGATTATGAAGCAGAAAACTTATTTCCGGTATTTGCTGAAGGTGAAACCAGGGCTGACTTCCTGGGGGATGGTCCAATTCGGTTATGCTGAAAATGTGGATGAAATGGTGGAACGTATGAGATATGACTTGATCTATATCGAGAATGCTTCCTTGGCTCTCGATCTTAAGATAATATTGCATACCCTTCGCACGATTTTTAAGGGTAAAGGGAGGTGAAGCCAAAATAACATGCTATGAACAAAATGGCAATCTTGATTTCCTGTGGCTTATGGTTAAACACCCATGCCCAATATGGCTTCTCCCCCCATTGGAATTATTCAAACAACAAGCAGGATTATTGGCAACAAGAGTTACATTATGATATCCGGGTCACTTTATATGACAGTACCCATGTTCTGAAGGGTTTCGAAAACATTGAATATATCAACCACTCACCTGATACCCTCAAATTCATCTGGTTCCACCTGTGGCCCAATGCCTATAAGAATAGAAATACTGCATACTATAAACAAATCGCATCGCTGGATATAATGACCGCAAGGCAAAGGAGTACCAAAGAAACCGGATATATTGACAGTTTGAATTTCATCATTGACGGCGAGCCAGCCAAAATGGAGGCAAATCCCAAGAACATCGATGTCGTTAAAATCATTTTGCCTGAAAAGTTGCTCCCAGGTTCTAAAATTTCAATTTCGACTCCCTTTTTTGTAAAAATTCCACCTTATTTCTCCCGATTGGGTTTTGAGGGATCTACCCAGATGATTTCCCAGTGGTATCCAAAGCCTGCTGTATTTGATAAAAAGGGTTGGCATGAGTTCCCTTATCTGGATCAGGGAGAATTTTATAGTGAATTCGGTTCATTTGATGTCCGCATAACGCTGCCTTCTTCCTATGTAGTCGGAGCAACAGGAATATTGCAGAATGAATCCGAACTACGGCAATATAAAGAAATCGGCCGCCGGAATTTGCTCGATAATAAGAACCCAGAATCTTATCGGCCTGATAGCCAGGCCATCACGAAAACATTGGAGTTCAAAGCTGATTCTGTTCACGATTTTGCCTGGTTCGCAGACAAAAATTTCATAATTAATTATGATACGCTTCAGTTACCCTCAGGGAAAATCATAGATGTATTTTCTTACTTCTCAGAAGATGATCCAATTTGGAGCAACAGTATCTCATTTATTAAAGATGCAGTGATTCACTATTCAAGTTGGGTAGGCGAATACGCATACCCTACCGTGAGTGCAGTTGAAGGAACCCGGAATATTTTTGCAGGAGGAATGGAATATCCAATGATTACGCTGATTTCCAGCAGTGAATCAACCAATATTGAACAACTGGATGACGTTATCGCCCATGAAGTCGGACACAATTGGTTTTATGGCATCCTTGGTACAAATGAAAGAGACCATCCCTGGATGGATGAGGGAATCAATACATATTATGAATTTCGTTATGAGGCTGAAAAATACCGAAATAATTCTACGATTGGATGGAGAAACCCACTAGGACAAAGGAACCCGGCTCAGGAGGATGTATTGGCGAATGTTTATAAGAATATTAGCCTGATGAACACGTCGATGCCAATAGAAAGTACATCAACGGCATTTGATTCGGAAAGCGAATACGCCGCGGTAGTTTATGAAAAGACCGCACTATGGATGTATCTGATGGAAAGAACCATTAGCAAGGAAAAAATAGACGAGGGGATGCAATCCTATTTCAGAAATTGGAAATTCAAACATCCATATCCCGAAGACATGGAATCTAGCCTGGAACAACAGACCCAGATCGGGCTAAGATCAATATTCGCTTTATTGCAGACCAAGGGCCCTTTTAGATAAGCATAACGACGACTTATCATTATTTTTGGCAAAACAACCCAGTGGATAAATTGATATTTCTCCTTTTCTGTTGGCTGGGGCTTTCAGCTTACTCGCAGGATACGGCGCCTTCTATAAATAATCCTAAGGATGTCAGAGGGAATTACTGGCAGCAGGAAGTAAACTATGATATCAATGTCAGATTAGACATTTACGAAAACACCCTTGATGGGTTTGTTAAATTGCAATATATCAATCATTCCACAGATACCATCCGGTTTATCTGGCTACATCTCTGGCCTAATGCTTATAAGAATGATGAAACAGCTTTCAGCGACCAGTTACTTGAAAATGGCCGAACTGATTTTTATTTTTCGAATCCTGAACAAAGAGGGTATATCAACCACCTCGATTTTCGGATTAATGGTATAATAGCTGTCATTGAAAATCATCCTGAATTTATCGATATTATCAAACTTATTCTTCCCCAAGCGCTTGCACCGGGAAAGGACGTTCAGATCAGCACTCCATTTCATGAAAAGCTGCCTTTTGCATTTTCAGGTACCGGATATAACAACCATGCCTACCAGATTACCCATTGGTTCCCCCAACCTGCAGTGTACGACCAAACCGGATGGCACCCAATGCCAAGACTTGACCAGGGCGGATCTTATAGTGAATTTGGTAATTTTGATGTACACATTACCGTTCCAACCAATTACGTAATAGCGACCACAGGTAACCTTCAGGATCAAGACGAAAAAAAATTGTTGGATCACTTTCCGCGTCCACCAGATGCTGAGATTCATCAGCCTTTGCTTATTAAAAAATCAAGGAATTCAGGTTTAGGGCACCAGCAAATGATGAAGTTAAAAGAAAAAGCTAACCCTGATACTGCGCTGGTAACTAAAACACTCCATTACATTCAGGAGAATAGTACGGGATTTTCTTGGTTTGCTTCTAGGAATTTCATGGTTGATCATGATACAATACGCTTGGCCTCAGGAAGGATAATTGACGCCTATAGTTATTACACTACCAAAGGACAGGCGCTTTGGCAAAACTCCCTGTCATTCATCAAAAAGGCCGTCCGCTTCTATTCAGACCGTTTGGGGGAATTCCCATACAATAGTGTTACTGCAGTCGAAACATCGACAGAGCCGCATTCTGCAAATGCGTATCCTTCCATTTCCTATCTCTCCTCCATGACGGCCCTCTCTTTGGATCTATCCATAGAGCATTCCCTGGGAATTTATTGGCTCCAAAATATTATCGGACCGGACGGACGCCGATTTCCATGGATGTCGGAGGGAGTAACTGCCTACTATGACTTCTGCTATCTGAAACTTCAGTATCCTGGGTTTCCAATGAGGCTACCGGCATATAGCGACATGAACTTGTCCAGGTTTTTTCCTTCCCGATGGCCAGAAAACCCCGATATTCCTGTTGTGGAAGAACTGGCTAAAATAAAACTGGATCAACCCATCATGACGGCGTCTGACTCTTTCAGTACTACCAATTACAGGTTTATAGCCTATTCAAAAACAGGAATGTGGATGAGGCAATTGAAAGATTCCACCGGCAGCATCATTTTTGACAGCTGCATGCAGGCATATTTCCGGATTTGGAAATTCAAACACCCGGATCCAGGAGATTTCGAAGCGATATTTAACAAGGTTGACGAGAAAAAAACAAGCAAGCAGTTTGCATTATTATACAAAACCGGGTTCCTCACCCCGGAATGGCGGTACAAAAAAATTCAACCCGTTTTTCTCTTTTCGGCCCGCAATCCTGAGAAGGTAGATTACATGGGAATCGCCCCCGCAGCCGGATACAATTTGTATGATCAGCTGATGGTCGGTATGGTTATTCATAATTACAATTTACCTTCCAACCATCTTCAGTTCCTTTTGACACCATTGTTTGCGATTGGGAGTAAACAATTAAACGGCATAGGTAGGATCAGTTATTCATGGTATCCTGACCACTCTATCCAAAAACTGGAATTGGGCATTGGAGGATCAAGATTCTCTACCATGTCCGGAACAGACAGTAATGGCAACAGGATATTTGGAGGTTTTGAGAAGATTGTTCCGTTCATTCGTCTGACTCCAAAAAATAAGACACCGCGAAGCACCATTGAGAAATGGATGGAATTTAAAATTTTCGGGATAGGAGAAAAAGCCTTTAATTATGTGGTAAAATCAACCGATTCTACAAATGTATTCCCCTCTGCCCAGAAATATGTACAACGTTATTTAAATCAACTTACATTTCATATTGAGGATTACAGGAAATTGTATCCATATGACGTGCAACTTCAGTTTCAACAAGGCAGCGAGTTTTACCGCATCAATCTTTGCTCGCATTATTTTTTCAATTATTCCGCCGGAGGGGGGATGGGCGTACGCTTCTTTGCCGCTAAATTTGGATATATTGGGGAAAGTAACTCAGAAAAAGCTTTCGACACTTCTCCTTTCCAGCCCAAGCTCACTGCATCAAGAGGATATTTAAATGAGGACTATACATACAGTGACTATTTCATTGGCCGGAGTGAATTTACCGGATTTGCCAGCCAACAGATAATGATGAAAGATGGCAGCCTCAAAATTCGTACAGACATCTTCCAGGATTTACAGGGTAGATCGGATAACTGGATTACGGCTATAAATTTCAACACCAGCCTACCAACGGAAATCTTACCCAAAATAATACCGCTTCGCATTTTTTTGGATATTGGCACTTACGCCGGTGCTTGGACGCCCAACCCGCCTACCAGTAAATTCCTTTATGTATCCGGCCTCCAATTGTCGCTTCTAAAAGGTTTAATTAACATTTACGCTCCCCTAATTTACAGCAGTGATTTCAGTAATAACCTGAAAACGGTTCCGGAAGAAAATACATTTTGGAAAAAAGTTTCCTTTAGCATCGATATTCAGGATTTTGATTTCAAGAAAAAATAATGCGAGAAACGCCAACTAAAAATGAAAGATGAAATTCCAATCCATTATCTGCGGCGATACGAAATTGATGCACAGAAATGGGATAATTGCATTACTGAAGCCTCAAATGGCCTGATCTATGCTCGCGCATTTTATTTGGATCATATGGCCGTTCAATGGGATGCTCTTGTGATGGGAAACTATGAAGCAGTTATGCCACTAGCAACAAATCGGAAATGGAAAATAAGCTATCTGTATCAACCGCCATTCGTACAACAATTAGGCATATTCAGCAGGCATGATATGTATAATGGCCAAACTTCAAGATTTATCTCTCTTATAAAGACACGATTTGATTTTGCTGAAATCAATTTGAACTACCGAAATGCCATTCGTGAAGCTGAAAATCGTCACAACTACATATTAGACCTGAATCCTTCTTACCAACAAATTTGCGCCAACTATAAGGACGATCTCATAAAGAACCTGAAAAAAGCAAAGAAGTACAACCTTACCTATGGCGAATCTGATGACTTTCCTAAAGTGATTCAATCCTTCAGGCAGGCCTATGGAGAAAGGTTCACTCATGTAAAGAGAAAGGATTATCTCAATTTTAGAATTCTTTGTGATTACGCTTATGAAAAAAAGATGGTGTTAGTGCGTGAGGTCTTTTCCGCTGAGCAAGAAGTTTTGGCAATGTCCTTAATTCTCAAGGATGAGCGTAGATTATACAATATAATGTCAACAACCACTGAAAAGGGCCGTCGATATGGAGCCAATCATTTTTTGTTTGAAGAATTAATTAAAGAATTTGCGGGGACAAGTACAATACTTGACTTCGAAGGTTCAGATATCCCCGGAATTGCCAAATTTTATCAAAAATTCGGATCAATCAACGAACCTTATTTTTTCATCCGGTACAATAATCTGCCTAAACCACTAAAATGGTTTAAGAGATAATTTTGCCACAATATCAGTGTTGATACTTTTTTTATTTTGGGCCCAATAAATTGATTGTTCCATGATCGGTATACCTAATGGCATGATTTCAAAACCCCTACTGACAAGCGCTTCAAAACACATTTTTCTATCAGTTTCCGAATGTATCTCGATGATTACATGATCAACCTTTTCCAGCCATTGCGTCTCTGCTGCAAATAAGAATTTCTCAGAGCCTTCAATATCGATTTTCAAAAGATCAATATGATCAATACGAAGCTTACTGAATAATCCATTCAAACTCAAGGAATCTACAGAATCGCCATCCCGTGCGGCCTTATAGATACTATTGTTGTATTTTAAAGGAGCGAGGTTTATGGAAACATGTCCCTCTGAATCGGATACTGCTGCTTGTACAGGAATAATCCTGCCTTCCAAAATCTCTAGTTCAAGGTTGACTAAAAGCAATTCATAGTTCCCGGTTTCCGGCTCAACACAAATGACTTTAGCAGATTTTGACTTGCTCAAAAAAAAGATGGCCGACAATCCAGTATACGAACCCAAATCTACTATCAGGTTAAATTGATCAAAATAAGATTGTGGCAAATTGTAGATCCGATCCCAAAATATTTCGTAGAATATATCCAGGTCGCCATCAGAAGTCCTGAGAAAAATATACCTTAATTGATTATCTATCCTGCAAAAGTATGGCACCGGCCTTGACATATTCCTCTCAAGTTTGGGGAATTGATTCTTCCACCGGAACTTTTTGGTGTTCCACATTAAATAAAAAAAACACCGTGCATTTCCGGAAATCTTCAAACAAAAGAAAAGCTTGCTTATGGCTCTTTTGAATCTTTTCACCATCATGAAATATTAGTTTCAGGAAGATCTTAACTGCCCTCTCCTCTTAAGTACCAAATCCATCCATTGCAAATCAATTGGGAATGTCAGCTTTATATTCTCTTCTTCACCTTTAGTTAGGTGGATGGTGACGCCAGTCCTTTCAACCACACTTGCATCATCTGTGAATGAGTTCAGATACTCCTGCTGATAGGCTTTTTTGATTAAACCACTTTGAAAAGCCTGGGGTGTCTGTATAATCCTGATTTTATTGCGGTCCAGCGGAACGAAGCCATTTTGTGTCTCAATCCTCACCGAATCAGCGACAGCAATTGCTGGAACGGCATTTCCTTTTTCTAAAGCCAGGTCATGGCATCTATGAATTAAAGCCGGCGTTAGTAGACAACGAACCGCGTCGTGTACAAGAACTATAGAGGGTTCCGAGATTTTCTCCAGCCCATTTTTCACAGAATGAAAACGGGAAGTACCCCCTTTAACCGTCTGAATTCGGCCCGGATCGTCAGTTGATTGAACAATTTTAAGACCGGCTTCGATTTGTCCTTCGGGGAGAACCAATATGATTTGTAAATCCTTATAAGACTCCAGAAATGCATTTAAACTGTACCACAAAACAGGCTTCCCCTGCAACAATAAAAATTGTTTCGGAACGCCATTTCCCATCCGTCTCCCTGAACCTCCGGCTGCAATAATCGCATACTTTTTTAGATCCGCCAATGGTGAATTCTTATTTATTGAAACAATGCCAAAGGATAGATCGCGTCTATCTTCTTGCCATATTTATCCTTCAGCTTCTGATGTATTCCTGTTGAGCACGATTCAGGATTGACCAACGCATAAATCTGCAAATGGTTTATAAAGTAAACCGAAAATAGATAAATTCCAGTCTCAGGCCAAAGGTAATTGTACCAGGCTAAGAATTTGAGGTAGGAAGTTATACTGGAAGGACTATTTTCAATGGGATATGAACTCAATTTCCATTTAGTAGCAATTTACATTCCTGCAAAAGGCGATCCCTTTCAATAGGGACTGTTCCAACAGATTCGCAAACAAGACCACCTGCAATGTTGGCAACTTCTGCCATTAGCTTTACATCCTTCGTCACAGAATAAATCAAGGCCGCAACCGCAATGACGGTATCCCCTGCACCTGACACGTCAGCTACACTGCGCAAATAGGAGGGTATTATTTTTGCATATCTTTCATCCTGGCAATAAACACCTTTTTCTGAAAGTGTTATGAAAGAAATTTGATGATGTAATTGTCTCGCCAATCGAGTATGGATCTCTCCTAGTGATGCCAAATCAAGTTGCAGGACCGGAAGGTTTAGTGCTTCCCGTACTTCTTTCAGGTTGGGTTTAAAGAGATCTACCCCTCCATAGGAAAAAAAATTCTTGGTCTTTGGGTCAACTGCTGTAAAGACCTCGTGTTTCTTACATAATCCGATCAGTTCGATGATGACCTTTTCTGTGAGAACTCCTTTGTTATAATCCTCAAAGATCATTACCGATGGTTTTTCCTCCTCTATATATCTTCCTACGGCTTCAATGATTTCATTTTCATCTGAGGCAGATATGTCCCGGATGGTTTCAGAATCCAGTCGCATCATTTGTTGCTTTCGGCCAAATATCCTTGTTTTATTAGTAGTGATTCTATTGCCATTTTTCAATAGATAATCAGTATGGATGCTGTTTTGGTCCAGAAGCGACTTCAAGATATTTCCATCCTCATCATTTCCTGTAAGCGAAAAAACAGTTACCTGGGCTTCCAATGATCTAAGATTAAGTGCCACATTTCCAGCACCGCCTATCCGGTATTCCCGGTTTTCAATATTGACGACAGGTACCGGGGCCTCGGGGGAAATCCTTTCAACATGCCCCCACCAATAAGTATCAAGCATTACGTCTCCAACGACGGCCGCCTTTATGTTTTTGAATCCTGCAAATAGTTTATCAAAATCAGTCATATTATTTTTTCCTCGCAACTGCCAAATAATATAAAGGTATACCTGCAACCAAAATAGCCAACCCTTTTCCGGAATAGCTTGGTTTTTGGATGATCAGTGCAACACAGAATGCTATCGCTAATCCGACATAAATAGCTGGCAAAATGGGATAACCAAAAGCCTTGTATGGGCGTTCGGCATTTGGATATTTCTTTCTCAAGATGAATATGCCTATAATGGTCATTGCATAAAAGAAAACAGCTACAAAGGCGACCATATCCAGGAGGTCCCCATATTTACCACTTAAACATAAAATACAGGCAACTGCACATTGTGCCCACAATGCCCACTGTGGAACCGCAAACCGGTTAAAGGTTCCTGCTTTCCTAAAAAACAACCCGTCTTTTGCCATCGTATAATAAACCCTGGCGCCAGCGAGAATCAGCCCATTATCGCAACCAAAAGTGGAAATCATTATCATAACGGCGATAATATAGGTGCCCATATTCCCAAAAATCACATTGGCGGCTGCTACTGCAACCCTATCCTGGTGGGCAAACGCGATTTCATGAACCGGAAGCACACTTGTGTACATCAGATTTGCGGTTATGTAAATGAAGCTGACAATCAGCGTACCCAGGAACAGGCTTAACCCAATATTTTTCCTTGGATTTTTAATTTCTCCCGCTATAAACGTAACATTGTTCCAGGCATCACTGGAAAAAATGGAACCTACCATGGAAGCCGCGATCGCTCCTAAAACAGCTATGCCCAAGACGGGACTGGATCCATTGTCTCCGGTCAATTGTTGCATATGCCAAGCGTCTTTCCAGTTTGCATGCCAGACTTCATGCTTGGCGCCAAGCAAAAAACCAAACACAATTAATCCGAAAAGGGACAATAGTTTAGTAACTGTAAAACTGGTCTGAATGATTTTTCCACCCCTTATCCCGCGCGTATTAACATAAGTAAGGAAAATGATCAGCAAAATGGTAACCAGCTGCGCAGGATAAATCCTAAAGGATCCGATATTGATCAGGATGTTTTCGTCTTTTAATTCCAGGATAGGGAAAAAATAGCCGGCGAATTTGGAAAAAGCGACCCCGACTGCAGCGATGGTACCCGTTTGAATTACTGCAAAAAAACTCCAGCCATATAAAAACCCGCACAATGGATTATATGCTTCTTTTAAGTAGACGTATTGCCCCCCCGCTCTAGGGAACATGGCACTTAATTCACCATAACTGACGGCTGCAGTAAGCGTCATAAATCCGGTAATCACCCAAACAAAAATCAACCACCCGCTACTGCCCACATTTCTGGTTATGTCGGCGCTAACAATAAAAATGCCGGATCCGATCATCGATCCTGCGACAATCATAGTTGCATCCAGGAGGCCAAGAGAAGGCTTAAATGAAGCAGATTGTTCCGGCATAATTCAATAAAATAAAACGGGAAGATAAGGAAATCAATTCTTCTTCTTATTCTTATATCCTGCATTCAACCCATTTACCAAGTCTTGGGTAATGTTGTAAAGGGTATCCTTACAATACATAAAGGAACTGGGCTCAGAGGCAAAAATGAATGAATAGTTCATTTGTTTATTGTAATTCTTAAGATAGTCCTCTATTTTTTTCCTTACATCGGATTTAAGGTCTTCATTATACTTATATAATTCCTCTGATAAAGCCTGTTTGCGTGTCTGATAGTTCTGTTGCATGCCGGCATACTCCTGTTGGACTTTTTCACTTTCAGAAGCTGTCATAGTCGATCCTTTTTTCTGCCATTCCGCAATCTTTTTCTGATATTCCTTTTCCATGCTATTCAATTCAGAATTCATGGCATCTTGTTTTTCCCTGGCCTGGTCTAGAAGATCTTTGAAATAATAATAATTCGCCTCAAGTGAGTCGGTTTCAAAATAGGCAATTCTAAAATGAGAAGTAGATTGTTTTTCCGCAGCTTCTGAGATTTTTCTGATCTGTTCTGTATGATTGAAAAATAAGAAAAATAAAGCGGCAACAAGCAGTAAGGAAGTCGCACTAAGTATGATAGCTAAATTCTTCATTGCTATTTTTTTGCAAATTATAGCCTTTGTTTAAAAGAAAATTGTTAAAACATAAAAGAAATAGAATTTCGCTCAAATGTATCCCGATTGGTACAAAAAAACAGGAAGTCGATTAAACTTCCTGTTGATACCATTACGTTGTAGTTGGTCAATATGATGTTCGTAAAAAGGCACTATTCGTCGTCGTCAAACTGCATCGCCTCGCGTGAAGTTTGCAACAATTCATATTCTTCCTTGCTTCCGACGATCATGTTTTCAAAATCACGCAAACCAGTGCCAGCTGGAATAGGATGGCCGGTGATCACGTTTTCCTTTAACCCCATCATTTCATCGGTCTTTCCCTGAATTGCTGCAGAAGAAAGCACTTTTGTAGTTTCTTGGAAAGAAGCGGCCGAGATCCAGCTCTGAGTCCCCAGTGAAGCCTTGGTAATTCCCAGCAACATTGGCGCAGATGTGGCCGTCTTAGCCTCGCGGAATTCAGCCAGCTTTTTATCATTCCGTCTTAATATGGAGTTTTCCTCTCTGACCTCGCGAAGACTTACAATCTGTCCAGGCTTAAGTTTTGCCGATTCCCCTGACTCGGTAACTACTTTCTTATCGAAAATCCAATCATTTTCATTGAGAAATTCGAATTTATCCACTGTTTCTTCTTCCAGAAATCTTGTATCTCCCGGATCAACTATATTCAGCTTACGCATCATCTGGCGAACGATGACTTCAATATGTTTGTCATTGATTTTCACGCCCTGCAAACGGTAAACTTCCTGGATCTCATTGACCACATACTCCTGGACGGCGAAAGGTCCTTTGATAGAAAGGATATCTGCTGGAGCTGTCTGACCATCAGATAACTGGGCACCGGCTTTTACAAAGTCACCATCCTGCGCCAAAATTTGGCGGGTGAGTGGAACGAGGTATTTCCTAACAACACCATCTTTCGCCTCCACAATAATTTCACGGTTGCCCCTCTTAATATTTCCAAACGCAACGACACCGTCAATCTCAGAAACAACTGCAGGATTTCCCGGGTTTCTTGCTTCGAACAGTTCCGTGACCCTTGGAAGTCCGCCGGTTATATCTCTTAGTTTACCCAAAATGCGCGGAATCTTTACAATGACCTGCCCTGCACTTACATTCTCCGCTTCTTCAATAATAATGTGGCTTCCCACCGGGAGGTTATATGATTTTATTTCTTTAGTACCTTCAACAATCATTGAAGGAATCTTTGTTTTGTCCTTGGTCTCAATAACAACTTTCTCACGATGACCAGTCTGCTCGTCAGCCTGTTCCCTATAAGTTATGCCTTCCAGCACACTGTCAAACTTGACCTTACCTGCAATTTCAGCAATGACTACGTTATTAAAGGGATCCCAAGTACAAATGATATCTCCTTTATTCACCTTTTGTCCGTCTTTAACAGCTAAAGTTGCTCCGTACGGAACATTATTGGTAATCAATAAGCGGTCATTTTTTACATCCATGACACGGACTTCGCCAGTTCTGCCGATAACTACCTGTACCTTATGCCCTTCATTATTTTCAGTAGTAACCGTTCTCAAACCATCGAACTGAATAACTCCTTCAAATTTGGCATTTAATGAAGATTCAACCGAAGCCGAACCAGCGACACCACCCACGTGGAAAGTTCTTAGAGTCAACTGGGTACCTGGTTCACCAATGGATTGTGCTGCAATAATTCCTACGGCGTCGCCCTTTTGTGCCGTGTATCCTGTTGCCAGGTTCTTCCCATAACACCTGACGCATACACCTCTCTTACTTTCGCAGGTTAACACTGATCTGATCTCTATGGTTTCGATTCCGGATTCTTCAATTTTGCGGGCTATTTCTTCTGTGATTTCCTCTCCTGCCTTCGCGATCAGTTGATCATCTTTCAAAGGATCGTAGACATCATGAAGTGAAGTACGTCCTAATATCCTGTCATACAATGGTTCGACAACATCTTCATTATCCTTCAATGCGGACGTAGCAATTCCTCTTAAAGTTCCGCAGTCTTCCTCTGTAATGACAACATCTTGAGCCACATCGACCAGACGGCGTGTAAGATAACCTGCATCGGCTGTTTTCAAGGCTGTATCAGCCAATCCTTTGCGAGCACCGTGAGTTGAAATAAAATAATCCAATACATTTAATCCCCCTTTGAAATTGGATAGAATCGGGTTTTCAATGATTTCACTTCCCGTCGATCCGGATTTCCTTGGTTTAGCCATTAACCCTCTGATACCGGCTAGCTGCTTGATTTGTTGCTTGGAGCCGCGGGCGCCTGAATCAAGCATCATGTACACAGAATTAAATCCTTGTTTATCTGTACTCAATTCCCGGATTAATGTTTCTGTGATACGTGTATCTACCCTTGACCAAATGTCCACTATCTGGTTATACCTTTCGTTGTTGGTAATCAAACCCATATTGTAGTTATCCCAAACCTCATCTACTTCCACTTTTGCATTAACCAGCAATTCTTCCTTTGAATCCGGAATAATAAGGTCATTGATGTTGAATGATAGTCCACCACGGAATGCCATCCTGAAACCTAATTGCTTTATATCGTCCAGGAATTTGGCGGTCTTTGGAACATTGGTCCATTTAATAATGTCACCGATAATCTCACGAAGGGATTTCTTGGTAAGTAATGCATTTACAAAACCCACTTCAACAGGCACATGTTGATTAAACAACACACGGCCAACTGTCGTTTCTATTAATTTCTGCTGCAATTCACCAGTCTCTGTTCTGATTTTGGCTTTAACCCTGATATAGGCGTGCAGATCGACCTTACCCTCATTATAGGCAATGATGACCTCATCCGCACTAAAGAATGCCTTGCCTTCGCCTTTGACTTTCTCTTTATCTGTGGATTTCTTCCCCTTGGTAATATAATACAACCCCAATACCATGTCTTGCGATGGCAGGGTGATAGGTGTGCCATTTTGTGGATTCAGAATATTGTGACTGGATAGCATAAGCAATTGTGCCTCCAGGACAGCAGCACTGCTCAGGGGAACGTGAACTGCCATCTGGTCGCCATCAAAGTCAGCGTTAAAGGCTGTGCACACCAGCGGATGAAGCTGGATTGCTTTGCCTTCAATCAACTTAGGTTGGAAAGCCTGTATAGACAATCGATGCAAGGTTGGGGCTCGATTCAGCATGACTGGATGTCCTTTCAGGATGTTTTCAAGAATATCCCAAACTATTGCCTCCTTGCGATCAACTAATTTACGAGCGGATTTGACCGTTTTTACTATACCCCTTTCTATTAATTTTCTGATAATAAACGGCTTAAAAAGCTCTGCTGCCATATCCTTTGGCAAACCGCACTCATGCAGCTTTAATTCCGGGCCTACCACGATTACAGAACGACCAGAATAGTCGACACGCTTTCCCAATAAATTTTGCCGGAAGCGACCTTGCTTGCCCTTTAGCACATCGCTCAGAGATTTTAGAGCCCGGCCGCCTTCGGCCTTGACTGCATTTGATTTTCTTGAATTATCAAACAAGCTGTCGATTGCTTCCTGCAGCATGCGTTTTTCATTTCTTAAGATAACTTCAGGAGCCTTGATTTCAAGTAAGCGCTTTAAGCGATTGTTGCGTATGATAACGCGTCGATATAAGTCGTTCAGATCCGATGAAGCAAAACGGCCGCCATCCAATGGAACTAGAGGACGTAATTCCGGAGGAATTACGGGAATATATTGCATGACCATCCATTCAGGGCGATTGGTAATCCTGCTATTTGCATCACGGAAAGCCTCTACGACACTTAGACGCTTCAAAGCATCGGCCTTTCTTTGCTGGGAGGTCTCGTTAGCAGCAGCATTGCGGAGATCGAATGATAATTGATCCAGGTCAATACGTTGCAATAAGTCATGCACGGCCTCCGCTCCCATTTTTGCAATAAATTTGTTCGGATCTTCGTCCGGCAGATACTGATTATCCTTAGGAAGAGCTTCAAGAATCTCTAAGTATTCTTCCTCAGTCAAAAGATCGGCATAGTTCTGACCTTTGTCAACCCTAACTCCCGGCTGTATGACTACATATCTTTCGTAGTACACGATACTTTCAAGTTTTTTAGAACTCATTCCCAATAAATACCCAGTCTTATTAGGAAGGCTCTTAAAGTACCATATGTGTACGACAGGAACCACCAGCTTGATGTGACCCATACGTTCCCTTCTCACTTTCTTTTCAGTTACCTCTACGCCGCAACGGTCACAGACAATGCCTTTGTACCGGATGCGCTTATATTTACCGCAAGCACATTCATAATCCTTAACGGGGCCGAATATGCGCTCACAAAATAATCCATCCCTCTCTGGTTTGTAGGTTCGATAATTAATGGTTTCGGGCTTCAATACTTCTCCGTACGATCTTTCAAGTATGGAGTCGGGGGAAGCAAGTCCGATAGTAATTTTTGAAAAAGCAGGCCTAGGACGATTTTCTTTTTTGATAGCCATATGCTAAGATGAAGTTTTTATCTTTTGTGTCGGGCAAGTCAAATCAATTCAATTCCCTTACTGATATCTGTATATAAACACAGGATAGTGGTGTTGGGTTCAAATTCAACAATCATACCTCTATGAACGTCAAAAACTTAAGATTAAAAAGAATGTATTTAAATGCCAGTACACCTAAATTAAGGAGGGCAAAGGTAAGGAAATTAGTCGAAATAACCAGTAATCCTCTTTTGGGGGACAGGTTCAGTCCGAATTTTGGGCTTTCCGCCATCAAAATGGATATAAATAAGGAGGTTTCACTCGATTAAATGCTACACAACCGGTCTTCCCAACCGGGGGTAATCCTATTACCTACCGGGCTTTTGCTTTGCCAGGAACTTTTCACGGATGATATCCTGGACATCGGCTCGACGAATCTTACTTTCCAGCCAGGATATAATATCCAGGTAAACAAAGGCCCGAGTTTCAAAACGGTTTTTTTCGTATTTCTTGAGTTTAGTCAGCAACTTCTCAAATTCCGGTTGTAACTCTTTGGTAGTCAACTTGAAAGATTTTCGTAAAAACATAAATATTTCCTCTTCAACCAAACTGAGATTGCCCATTTTCGCCATAAACCGGTAAACTGACTTGATCAGATATTCCAATAATTGATAGTTTCCCAACTCATAGTGGGCAATTAGGTGAAGCAGACGAGAATAACATTGAAGATCAGTGCGAAGATCAACTTTCCAGTTAATTATTTTATTAAGATAGGTGATGGCCTGTTCATAATCCCCGCTTCCAAAATACAAGGAAGCAAATTTGTAATAAAAGACCAGGATTCTGTGGCGATCAAGATAAAGACCGTATTCTTTCAGTTTCTCTTCTATAAAAGGCACAAGCTTAAGGCCTTCTGTAAAAGTTCCGTCAATAAAATGCTTGTTGATTTTGGAAATGTACAGGTAAACAAAAGTTTGGATACGATTATTATCATTGGTCTGCACTACCGCGGACTGGCTAAAGTCCTCGAAATGTTTCAAGACATCTATAAATTTCGTGTAATTAAGTAAATCAAAGTGAGCTCCCAATAAATTATGCAGACCTTTTATATAGTGGGCCGTTTCAATTCCAATCATGCCTTTCTCCTTTTCAAATAGGTCAACCCATTTTTGGGTGTACCGGTAATAAAGCAAAAAGTCCTGTCTGATGAAAGCATACCAGGTGAAACTTTGGAATAAATAAAGTTGTTCAAAAAAACCTGTGCAGGATGACCAATCTGAAGGCAGGTTTTGCTCAAAAAAATCATGTACAGCGTTCTCATCATTCTCATTTCGTGCAAGACCATTCCTGATATACCAACTATATAATTGCAGAGACAGGTTGGATAGCCTCCCCACTAAAGACAGACGAGTGTTTGCCTGATTCACTTCGGACGCAAGTCGATCAGCCCTATCCTGCAGACTCCTGGTAATGTGAAGGCCCTCAATTTTTTGTTCAAAAAACAAAACCTCAATTAAAATGCTTAACTGGTTAAAAGTTTGGGCGTTTTCTTTTATACGGTCAAGCATCTTAAGGCTTTGCAGATAAAGTCCCTTATTGTAGAGTATCCTTGCATGATCCAATTGCTCGCGTAATTGAATATCGATGTTGTTCTCGTTTTTTATAAGGCGTAAACTAGAGAGAATCTGCTTATACAGGTGCGCCTTGGTATTGGATAATTGTTGTTTTTTTATGCTTTTATGCTTGTTAAGCAATTGATTTTCATCGTATTCGAGCATTTTATCCAAAGCGTCGAACAGTTGAATGATTTTCAGGTCTTCATTTGCAGAATTCCTTTTAACATAAAGCTTAAAGTTCCTTTTTTCAGATTTTTCCAATGATTTGATCAGTTGGAATAAGGTGTCTGTGGATTTGTTGGGCATCGTATAATGAAAGCTTTAAATCCTTTACTGTAAAGGGTTTCTCCCCAAATTCAAGCCTTTAAGATAGGTAATAGTTAACCTATTTTGATTTGATAGCCAGGTTAAACAAAGATAACTTCGGATTCAATTACAGGCAATTGACCTTTTCGTCTCCACGAAAACAACCGAATTCAGAAGTAAATGCATCGACTCTTTACTATATATGTAGTCTAAATAAACCAATCCATATGCCGGCCAACCACATTTTAATTTTTGATACAACCCTTCGGGACGGTGAGCAGGTTCCGGGATGTAAACTAAATACAAAAGAAAAAATTGAACTCGCTATCAGGCTAGAGGAGTTAGGCGCTGATATCATCGAAGCAGGTTTCCCGGTCTCCAGCCCCGGAGATTTTCATTCCGTTGAAGAAATCGCAAAAATAATCACGCACGCAACCGTATGCGGGTTAAGCCGGGCAGTTCAGAAAGATATTGAAATAGCTGCCGAAGCCCTGAAGTATGCAAAACATCCTCGCATTCATACAGGTATAGGAACCTCAGATCTGCACATTAAATCAAAATTCAACACGACAAGGGAAGAAATCATTGATAGGGCAGTCCAAGCCGTCAAATGGGCAAAAAATCTTGTGGGGGATGTTGAGTTCTATGCAGAGGACGCGGGTCGAACGGATAATGAATTTCTGGCGAGAGTCATCGAAGCTGTCATTGACGCAGGGGCTGGAACGGTAAACATTCCGGATACAACGGGCTATTGCTTGCCATACCAATATGGAGAAAAGATCAGTTATCTTGTAAATCACGTGCCCAATATTGATAAGGCAGTGATATCCTGCCATTGCCATAATGACCTCGGTTTGGCAACTGCTAACAGCATCGCAGGCGTTATCAGCGGCGCCCGTCAGGTAGAGTGCACTATCAATGGGCTTGGAGAAAGGGCCGGAAACACATCACTCGAGGAAGTAGTGATGGTGATTAGCCAACACAAGCATTTAGGCTTCTATACCAATATCAAAACAAAACTGTTAAATCCCATAAGCAGAGAAGTCTCAGAGATTATGCGTATGCCAGTCCAGCCCAATAAAGCCATTGTGGGTTCGAACGCATTTTCACATTCATCGGGGATTCATCAAGATGGCTTCTTAAAAAATACCTTGACCTATGAAATAATCAACCCGGAGGAAGTAGGTGCCGAAGGATCTAAAATTGTGTTGACAGCAAGGAGCGGACGGAGTGCGTTGGCTCATAGGTTTCAAAAGCTCGGGCATGAATTTAACAGAAATGACATTGATATCCTTTATCCGAGGTTTTTGGAAATGGCAGACAATAAAAAAGAAATAGATGACCAGGATTTGAAGAGCTTAGCCCATCTGTATCTGAAGTTGGCCGTAAATGCCTAAAGAAATATAACGAAGCAAATGGCAAAGACATTATTTGATAAGATCTGGGACAAACATGTCATCAAAACAATTGAGGGCGGGCCATCCATCCTTTATGTTGATCGTCATTTTATTCATGAAGTTACCAGTCCGCAAGCGTTCAAGGGCCTGGAACAAAGGGGCATAAAATTGGCCCACCCTGAAAAGATCGTGGCTACCGCAGATCATAATGTTCCAACGCTAAATCAGCATTTGCCCATTCGAGAGGGATTATCACGGAAACAGGTTCAGACCCTTAAGGAAAACTGTGAAAAATTTGGAATTCAATTGTATGGTTTAGGGCATCCTTACCAGGGGATCGTCCACGTAATCGGTCCTGAATTGGGTATTACGCAACCGGGAATGACTATTGTATGTGGAGACAGCCATACCTCTACCCACGGAGCCTTTGGTACAATCGCTTTCGGAATCGGAACAAGTGAAGTTGAAATGGTTTTTGCCACTCAGTGCCTGATGCAAACCAAGCCCAAATTGATGAGGATAAATATATCAGGGGAGTTGAACAAAGGTGTCGTTTCCAAGGATATTATCCTCTATATCATTTCCCAAATCTCAGCCAGCGGCGCAACAGGTTTTGCCGTTGAATATGCTGGATCGGCCATTCGAAACCTTTCTATGGAGGCTCGTATGACCATTTGCAACATGAGCATTGAAATGGGCGCCCGTTGTGGGATGATCGCACCCGATGAAACTACATTCAGATATATTAAAGGCAGGGAATTTGCTCCAAAAGAAGAAGCCTGGGACCATGCGCTTGCCTTTTGGAAAACACTTTTCAGTGATGCGGATGCGACATTTGACAGGGAGATCAATTTTCATGCTTCCGACATTGCTCCCATGATCACCTACGGTACCAACCCAGGAATGGGCATTGCCGTTTCGGGCAAAATCCCAGGACTTGACGAAATAGAGGAAAAGGAAAAGATATCTTTTGAAAAATCGCTTCAGTATATGGGTCTTGAACCCGGCGTCCGCTTAGAAGGGAAAAAGATAGATTATGTATTTATCGGGAGTTGTACGAACAGCAGGATCGAAGACCTTAGGATGGTAGCGGCATTTGTAGCTGGAAAACAGAAGGCAAATGGTGTGGAAGTATGGATTGTTCCAGGCAGCAAGCAAGTTGAACTTCAAGCTAAAGAAGAGGGGATTGACAAAATATTTGAAGAGGCTGGTTTTCAACTCCGGGAGCCGGGCTGTTCAGCCTGCTTGGGGATGAATGAAGACAAAATTCCTGCAGGAAAATATTGTGTCGCAACTTCGAACAGGAATTTTGAAGGAAGGCAGGGGCCGAACGCAAGAACGATGCTGGCCAGCCCGCTTACAGCGGCGGCGGCGGCAATTACAGGAAGGATTTGTGATGTCAGAGAATTGATTTAGACACCAGCTTCCTTAATTGCATGCAAATTATCCGGCTAATTCCTAAGCAAAAAACAAGCTGTCTAATTTTTAATACATATGGCATCTAAATTTACCAAAATAAGACTAAAAAGGAGCAGGAGCAATCTTACCCAAGGGGTATGTCTACCTGAATTCAAATGAATAAACTATTTACCATCTTACTTTTTTCCTTTCTGGGAACTACAGTCACTCTCGGTCAGACTTTTACATTGAAGAGCAAAGATGTTGGAGGTCAGGCGACCAGTAAACAAGTATACAAAGGTTTTGGATGTACCGGCGATAATATTTCTCCAGAGCTGTTTTGGGAGAATCCTCCCATAGGTACAAAGAGTTTTGCCGTTACCATGTACGACCCTGATGCGCCTACGGGCAGCGGTTTCTGGCATTGGGTTATTTTTGATATTCCGGCTGACGCTACGGAATTGAAATCTGATGCGGGGGACCTTTCAAAAAACCTCGCTCCCAGTGGAAGCATACAGAGCGCAACAGATTTTGGCCAAGCTGGTTATGGGGGCCCATGCCCGCCACAGGGCCATGGAATTCATGAATATCTGATTACGGTCTATGCCTTGAAAACGGATAAGCTTGGCTTGGATAAAACGGCTACTCCCGCTTTTGTTGGTTTTAATCTTTATTCAAATACGCTTGCGAAAGCTTCAGTGATCATGTATTATAAAAGATGATGCAAAAAGAAAATAAAAGGAACTCTCCATTTAATGAACCTGGCGGTATTGATTCGACAGCAGTTCCAGTGAATATTGAAAATATTGACACTGATCAAATCATACCTGCACGTTTCCTGAAGGCTACAACCAGGGAAGGTTTTGGCTTGAATCTTTTTCGGGACTGGCGCTATATTAAAGATGATGAGTCACAACCGAAAATGGATTTTGTATTGAACGATCCCACCTATAAAGGCAGAATTCTTGTGGGCGCTAAAAACTTTGGGTGTGGTTCTTCGCGTGAGCACGCGGCATGGGCTATTAAAGATTATGGCTTTGATGTAGTGGTAAGTAGTTTTTTTGCCGATATTTTTAAAAATAATGCCTTGAACAATTCGCTGCTGCCTGTCACGGTCAGTGATGATTTTTTGCAAAAAATATTTTCTGAACTTAAAAAAGACCCCGCCTCACGTTTGAATGTGAATTTGGAAAAGCAAACCATCACAATTATTTCTATTGAACTTTCGGAAAAATTCGAGATAAATCATTATAAAAAAACATGTTTGCTGAATGGATATGATGATATTGATTATTTACTTAGCATCAGCAATGATATCAAACTCTTCGAGCAAGCAAATTAAAAACGAATACAAGGAAGCAGGGAAACGTTCATTTTATGGAAAAAAATATTGTGGTTATAGAAGGTGATGGGATTGGACCTGAGGTTACGCGTCAAGGTATCAAAGTGCTGAATGCACTGGCTGAACGCTTTGATCATACATTCAAATTCTCTTATTATCTGATGGGTGCAATTGCTATTGACAAAACGGGTAACCCATTACCCGATGAAACAATTTCAGCCTCCCTGAATAGTGATGCAATTCTGTTTGGTGCAATCGGACACCCAAAGTATGACAATAATCCAGCTGCAAAAGTCAGACCCGAACAGGGTCTGCTTAAACTAAGAAAATCCCTCCAATTGTTTGCCAATATCCGGCCAGTAATCACTTATCCTTCTTTACAACATTTGTCCCCACTAAAGACTAAAAACATTGAAGGAGTAGACTTTATCATCTACCGTGAACTCACTGGCGGCATTTATTTTGGCAAGAAAGAAAGCAGTCCGGACAATAGTCAGGCTTCTGATGAATGCATTTATACCCGTGAAGAGATTGAACGGATATCGCACTTGGCATTCAAAACCGCCCAGCAAAGAGGTAAGAAATTAACATTGGTCGACAAAGCGAATGTGCTTGAAACCTCAAGGCTTTGGAGGAAGCTTGTAAAGGAAATGGCGAGTCTTTATCCGGATGTGACGGTTGATTTCCTCTATGTAGACAATGCAGCCATGCAAATCATACTTAATCCGAAACAATTCGACGTCATATTGACGGAAAATATGTTTGGAGATATTATAAGTGATGAAGCCAGTGTTATTAGTGGGTCTCTTGGTTTACTTCCTTCGGCCTCTATAGGAATGGGCGCGGCTTTATTTGAACCAATTCACGGCTCCTACCCACAGGCAGCAGGTAAGGATATTGCCAACCCAATTGGGTCGATTTTATCCGTTGGCTTGATGCTTGATTATTTTGGTTTAAAACAAGAAGCTGCTCTGGTTAGGGAAGCTGTAAACTGGACCTTGCTAAATGGTTTTGTAACCAAGGATATTGATCCAGTTAATTTCTATTTTACTTCAACCATTGGGGAGTTGATCAGTGACTATATTGGTAATAAGATACTTGGGGACATCAATAAAGCCAATATTGAACTGAGGAAATCGACCATTATATAAAGTATACAATCTTAAATTAGTTCTTTGTTTTCTCAAAAGCTGGAGGTATATTTGTCTTTCATTGATTCCTCTATGCTGAAGTGCAGTCTTTATAATATAAAAGCAATAATCGCAATAATTATTATTGTGGTGGTGATTATTATTCCTGCAATTCATGGAGGAGGGTGTTGACGCAACTACAAAAAAGTTAAAAATAAAACGACCCGCCTCCAAAAGAGGCGGATTTTTTTTTGTGCTATTGAAAGATGGATTCTGAAAATTAAGCAAACATAAAAAACAAACCAGGAGGATATATGGCATCTTATTACAATGAAAATACAATAGTTTACCTGGATGGAAGTTACATGCCAGCTAGTGAAGCCAAGGTGGACTTATACAGCCAATCCTTGCATTATGGATATGCCGTATTTGAAGGGATCCGCGCCTATAAGACCTGGAGTGGTTCAACCAAAATCTTCAAACCGGTGGAGCACTTTCAAAGATTGCATCAATCTGCAAGGGCGATGAATATTCCTTGTTTATTTCAAGTTGATGAATTAATCAAAACAACCTATGCGCTTCTTTTAAAAAATGATCTGCAGGATGCATATATCCGCCCACTCATTTACTTACCTGCAAACATGAGTTTTACAGCAAGCGACCATTCCCACCTAGTTATTGAGGTATGGAAGATGGCCCCCTTCCTGGGTGATCAGCTACTTCGAGTCATGACATCCTCCTTTCAACGGCCTAATCCTAAAGGATTCAGAATCGAAGCCAAAGCCACTGGACATTATGTGAACTCTATTTTAGCCAGTCAGGAAGCAAAAGCAGCAGGATATCATGAAGCCTTGCTCACTGATATGAATGGATTCGTAGCTGAAGGACCTGGCGCCAATGTATTTTTCGAAAAAAATGGAAAATTGTACACTCCTCCTTGTGGAAATATCTTACCTGGTATTACCAGGGCTACCATTATTGAGATTTGCCAAACACTGGAAATTCCTGTTGAGGAGAAATTGTTCAACACTGATGAACTCAAACAAGGCGAAGCTGCCTTTTTCTGCGGGACAGCAGCAGAAGTGATCGGATGGGAGTCATTGGATGGACAGGCATTTCAAAAACCATGGAATCAATCAATAGGGAAAGTGATTCAAGAAGCCTACAAAAACCGTGTGCTTGAAATCGATGTGGAAAGGATAAACCTGCAGGACAAAAATAAAAATGATTATAAACCGACCCTCGCGATTGTTGAATAAAAATAGGACCCATATCAAAAAAATACCATGATAGAATTGAACAAATATTCAAAAACGCTGACCCAGGACCAGACTCAACCTGCTGCTCAAGCCATGCTGTATGGTATCGGGTTGACAGACCAGGATCTTAAAAAAGCACAAGTTGGTATTGTAAGCATGGGATATGAAGGCAATACCTGCAACATGCATTTGAATGATTTGGCAAAATTGGTTAAAAAGAGCGTATGGGATAATGAATTGGTCGGTCTCATTTTTAATACAATCGGTGTCAGTGACGGGATGAGCATGGGGACTGACGGTATGCGATATTCCCTGGTAAGCCGGGATCTGATCGCCGATTCAATAGAGGCTGTCTGCGGCGCACAATATTATGATGCGCTAATCGCAATTCCGGGATGTGATAAAAATATGCCTGGTTCGGTCATGGCAATGGGAAGATTAAACCGTCCATCAATTATGCTCTATGGGGGGACAATCGCTCCTGGCCACTATAAAGGTCAGGACCTGAATATTATCTCAGCATTTGAAGCACTGGGTCAGAAAATCGCGGGACAATTAAGTGAGGCTGATTTTAAAGGGATCGTTATGAATTCCTGCCCTGGAGCTGGGGCCTGCGGTGGAATGTATACAGCTAACACGATGTCCTCGGCCATTGAAGCACTAGGGATGAGTCTTCCCTATTCTTCTTCGAACCCAGCAGTAAGTGCGGCCAAGCAAAAGGAATGTGCTGAAGTGGGGCCGGCAATTAAAATTCTGATGGAAAAGGACATTAAGCCGCGTGACATCATGACCAGAAAAGCATTTGACAATGCCATCACTGTAGTTATGGTATTGGGTGGTTCAACGAATGCCGTTCTCCACCTAATTGCAATTGCTAGAAGTATAGATATAGATTTAACTCAAGATGATTTCCAATCTATAGCTGACAAAATTCCAGTTCTTGCCGATCTCAAACCCAGCGGTAAATATCTGATGGAGGACTTGCATAATATCGGCGGTACGCCAGCTGTCATGAAATATTTATTGCAAAAGAATCTTCTAGATGGAGATTGTTTAACGGTGACTGGCAAAACGGTCGAAGAAAATCTGGCAGGTGTGACTGAATTGGATTTTAGCAGCCAACAAGTGATTTTACCGGTTGAATCTCCAGTCAAAAAGACGGGGCACCTGCAAATTTTATATGGCAATCTTGCTGAAGCAGGCAGTGTTGCCAAGATCACTGGAAAAGAAGGTGAACGTTTTGAAGGACCCGCCAGGGTTTTCGAAGGAGAATTTGATCTTATATCAGGAATCCGTGATAATAGGGTGAAGGCCGGAGATGTAGTGGTCATCCGTCATGTTGGACCTAAAGGCGCGCCTGGCATGCCAGAAATGTTAAAACCCACATCGGCCCTTATAGGTGCAGGCTTGGGTAAATCGGTTGCGCTGATTACCGATGGAAGATTTAGTGGTGGCACCCATGGCTTTGTAGTGGGTCATATTACCCCGGAAGCCTATGAAGGGGGGCTAATTGGACTAGTGCAGGATGAAGACAGAATTGAAATTGATGCATTACACAATACCATCACCTTGAAGGTGGATGAAAAAGATATTAGAGAAAGGAAGAAGAATTGGAAAAAACCTTCCTTAAAAGCTACGAAGGGAATTCTATACAAATATGCCCAGCAGGTGAAAACTGCTGCCGAGGGTTGTGTGACGGATGAATGAATTCAATGATTATCGACCATTAAAACATGCAGTATGAACACAACGGAAATTATCGAAGAAGAAAGCAAAATAAAAAAGAAGCCATCCAGCATGGTTAGCGGCTCTGTTGCCTTGATGGATGCATTCCTGATGGAAGGAGTGGATATTATATTTGGTTATCCTGGCGGAGCCATCATGCCAATTTATGACGCCCTATATGATTATCAGGAGCAGTTGCGCCATATTTTGGTCAGACATGAGCAGGGCGCGATACATGCGGGACAAGGCTATGCCAGAACCTCTGGCAAAACGGGTGTAGTCTTTGCGACTAGTGGTCCCGGCGCAACCAACCTGGTAACAGGTTTGGCCGATGCAATGATCGATAGCACGCCTTTAGTTTGTATAACCGGGCAGGTTTTTGCACACTTACTTGGTACGGATGCTTTCCAGGAGACCGACGTTATTAATATTACTACACCAGTTACCAAATGGAATTATCAAATCACGGATGCCACGGAAATCCCTTCCGTATTGGCAAAGGCATTTTATATAGCAAAAAGCGGAAGGCCGGGTCCAGTGCTGATTGATATTACCAAGAATGCCCAACTTCAAAAATTCCCTTACGAGGGTTATACCAAATGCACCCATATCCGTAGCTACCGACCCCGGCCAATTGTTCGAAAAAAGTTCATTCAGGAAGCGGCTGATTTGATCAACTCAGCTAAGAAACCTTTCGTCATATTCGGTCAAGGGGTGATCTTAGGCCGGGCAGAGAATGAATTCAGAAAATTTATTGAAAAAGGAGGATTGCCCGCAGCATGGACGATTTTAGGGATGAGTGCAATACCGACTGATCACCCCTTGGCCGTCGGAATGCTTGGGATGCATGGCAATTACGGTCCTAACCTGCTCACCAATGAATGTGATGTCCTCATTGCGGTCGGGATGCGATTCGATGATAGGGTGACCGGGAGGCTAGACAAATACGCAAAACAGGCAAAGATCATTCACCTCGACATTGATCCTTCTGAAATTGATAAAAATGTAAAGACATCTGTCGCTGTCTGGGGAGATTGTAAAGAAACACTACCCCTTTTAACCGAATTGATCGAACAAAAGACGCATCCAGAATGGAAGCAAAGATTCAATGATTGCCAGGCCCAGGAGGAAGACATTTGCATACGTCCAGAATTGAATCCGCCTTCGGACGCTGAATTAACGATGGGGGAAGTCGTTCATCTGCTAAATGGGATTACAAAGGGCAATTCGATAATCGTGACGGATGTCGGTCAGCATCAGATGGTGGCCTGCCGGTACGCAAAGTTTACCCAATCTAAAAGTAATATTACTTCAGGCGGATTAGGCACCATGGGATTTGCTCTGCCTGCGGCCATCGGCGCCAGTTATGGTGATCCTAATCGGTCTGTTGTTGCAATCATCGGAGATGGAGGTTTTCAAATGACCATCCAGGAATTGGGCACCATTATGCAAAGCGAAGTCAATGTAAAAATAATCATCCTTAATAACCGGTTTCTGGGAATGGTACGTCAGTGGCAGGAACTTTTCCATGAAAAGCGCTATTCGTTTGTCGATATTACCAGCCCTGATTTTGTACAATTGGCCCAAGCTTACGGTATCCGTGGAAACAGAATTGATCAAAGGGATTTGTTGAAAAAAGCATTGACTGAGATGATGAATCATCAAGGCCCTTATCTGCTTGAAGTGCTGGTCGGAAAAGAAAATAATGTGTTCCCAATGGTTCCACAAGGTTGTAGTGTCGCTGAGATAAGATTAAAATAAAATAAATGCTTACTTCTTAATTTAATTACATGTCAAAACAGGAATTTACAGTAACAGTATATACAGAAAACCAGATAGGTCTTCTAAACCGGATCGCAATTATTTTTTCACGAAGGAAGATCAATATCGAAAGCATGAATACTTCACCTTCAGAGGTGGACGGCATTCACCGTTTTACAATTGTAATAAATGAGACGGAAGATGTTGTTCGAAAACTTTGCCGCCAGATTGAAAAACAAGTGGAAGTCCTAAAGGCATACTATAATACCAATGATGAAATAGTATGGCAGGAGCTCGCATTATATAAAGTGCCAACCGATATTATTGCAGAAAAAGTGAAAGTAGAGAGGCTTCTAAGGCAATATGGCGCAAGGGCTGTGGCCATTCGGAAGGATTACACTGTCTTTGAAGCAACTGGCCAGAGGGATGAAACTGATAAACTGGTTTCTGTTTTGGAGCCTTACGGATTGATTGAATTTGTCCGTAGCGCCAGGGTAGCCATTATCAAGGCCAGCCATGGATTTCACGAAAAACTTAAGGAATTTGAACAATCAGAACCTGGTGAAGAACTTATTGAAAACGAATTCCTTAATAAACAGGACGAGGTTTTTACAATGTAAGAATCAAGCCTCCAAAAATTAGATGCAAAAATAAAAAAGGTAAGAATGCGAAAAGTGGGTATGTTGATATTTCCTGGTTTGACTCAATTGGATGTGACTGGACCATTCGAAGTTTTTAGCAGGCTTCCCGGTCTGGAAGTACTGCTGATTTCGGAGACCATCAAGCCCGTAAGAAGCGATCACGGTTTAATGCTAACACCCGACAGAAATTTTAAAAAATGTCCGCAATTAGATATACTTTTTGTTCCTGGTGGTAATGGTATTTATGAAGCTATACAAAACAAAAAACTGGTTCAATTCTTACAAAAACAAGCTCGCCTCGCAGAATACGTTACTTCTGTTTGTACAGGTTCACTTATTCTGGCGGCTGCAGGGCTTTTGAATGGCTATCAAGCCACTACCCATTGGCTTTCTTTAAACCTGCTCAGGCTGTTTGACGTAAAAGTTATTGAACAAAGGGTTGTGGTGGACAGAAACAGGATAACCGGAGGGGGGGTTACTTCAGGTATCGACTTTGGGTTGTTTGTTGCTGCAAAATTATTTGGTGAAAAAGAAGCAAAGGAGGTGCAGTTGATGATGGAATACGATCCATTGCCGCCATTTCAATCAGGATCTCCAAAAACTGCAGAGAAAGAAATTGTATCCAGTATTATAGAAAAGAGAAAAGCCATACAAATGAAAAGAGAAACATTCATACGAGATAAATTATTATTGAAAAGTCAAGAATGATTTCAGTTCGTTCGGGTTTTCAAATGACCGATAAAATCCAACTATAGGGAAATATAAAATAGCAATTATTAATCAATATGCATTCTGATCCTGATCATAGGCGCGGGACGGGATTCAAAAAAAACAATTATTTTATGGCAAAATTAAATTTTGGTGGAGTAGAAGAGAATGTCGTCACCAGGGAAGAATTTCCACTTTCCAAAGCGCAACAAGTCCTGAAAGATGAAGTCATTGCGGTTATTGGTTATGGTGTACAAGGGCCGGGGCAAGCACTGAACCAACGGGACAATGGAATAAATGTTATCGTGGGACAACGGAAAAATTCAAAAACCTGGGACAAAGCTGTCCGGGATGGATTTGTGCCCGGCGAGACTCTTTTTGAAATTGAAGAAGCTTTAAAAAAAGGAACGATTATATGTTATCTGCTTAGTGATGCTGCGCAGATTGAGCTCTGGCCAACAGTCAAAAAATATTTAACTAAAGGCAAAGCATTATATTTTTCTCATGGATTTGGAATCACCTTTAATGAACAAACAGGAATCATTCCACCTAAGGATGTAGATGTCTTTTTGGTAGCTCCAAAAGGGTCAGGTACTTCCCTTCGAAGGATGTTCCTGCAGGGACGTGGCTTGAATAGCAGTTATGCCGTTTTTCAGGACGCAACCGGTCGGGCAAAAGAAAGAGTAATCGCCCTTGGAATAGCAGTCGGAAGCGGATACTTATTCGAAACTGATTTTAGAAAGGAAGTATATAGTGACCTGACAGGCGAGAGGGGTACACTTATGGGCGCTATTCAAGGAATATTCGCTGCACAATATCAGGTACTCCGGGATAAGGGCCACTCACCATCAGAGGCGTTCAACGAGACAGTAGAAGAATTAACACAAAGCCTTATGCCCCTTGTTGCCGAAAATGGCATGGATTGGATGTATGCAAATTGTTCCACCACTGCTCAACGGGGTGCATTGGATTGGTGGAAGAGATTTAGAGATGCGACTTCACCGCTGTTCAAAGAATTATATGAAAGCGTAGCCGCAGGAAAAGAATCAGCCCGCTCTATCGCCAGCAATAGCCAAACAGATTATCGAGAAAAATTAAATGAAGAATTAAAGGAATTAAGGGAAAGCGAAATGTGGCAGGCTGGTAAGGCGGTGAGGAGTCTAAGGCCCGAAAATCAAACCTCGGCAAGCTCTTCCCAAACCAATTCAGGACAAGAACAGAGACAAGCAAAAGCACCATTGCCAGCATAGTTTCGCTATGCATGTTAACTCATTAGGGGCCTCGATTGTTAAAGGAGCCGCAGGCTGAGCTGGTAAGAGTGTTTAAGCAAAGGGTTAAAACTTGTATTCCTTTATGAATCATAAGTTCATTATGTAGAGGCGGTAATAGATCAAACATTTATTGAAAATCATATATAGTGCATGAACGTCAAAGAAAAAGCAACATATCACTTAGATTTTGAAAAGGCAAGGGAACGCTTAGAGAAGATCATCATCAGGACCCCCCTTCAATTGAATAGAAGCTTGTCAAAAAAGTATGGGGCCAATGTGTATCTGAAAAGAGAAGATTTACAGATTGTACGTTCCTATAAACTTCGCGGAGCCTATAACATGATGAGTACGCTTACTGCCGAGAAAATAAAGCAAGGAGTTGTATGCGCCAGCGCGGGAAATCACGCCCAGGGTTTTGCCTATTCCTGCAAGAAAATGAATATAAAAGGAATTGTATTTATGCCTGGCATCACGCCGAGACAAAAAGTCAACCAGACCAAAATGTTCGGAGAAGGTAATATTGAGGTGAGGCTTGTGGGGGACACTTATGATGACTGTGAAGTTGCAGCTAAAAAATTTGTACAGGAAACAGGCATGGTTTTCATTCCTCCATTTGAGGATTACCGAATAATTGAAGGACAAGGAACGGTTGGTCTGGAAATTCTGGAAGATCAACCGGATATTGATTTTTTATTTATTCCTGTAGGTGGAGGTGGTTTGAGCGCAGGCGTAGGTTCCTTCTTCAAGACTTTTTCTCCACAAACAAAGATTATTGGATTGGAACCAGAGGGCGCTCCTTCCATGTATGAAGCATTGAAGGCAGGTCACCCGGTTACCCTTCCTGTTATTGATCGCTTCGTGGACGGGGCTGCCGTTAAACGGGTGGGCGATCTTACCTTTTCGATTTGCAAAGATGTGTTGGATGATATGCGTCTGGTGGCTGAAGGAAAAGTCTGCTCTACGATTCTAAAATTATACAATGAGGACGCTATTGTAGTTGAACCCGCAGGAGCTTTGTCTATTGCGGCTTTGGATGATTTTGCGGATCTAATCAAAGGCAAGAATGTGGTATGTATTTTAAGCGGAGGGAATAATGATATTGACCGGATGCCTGAGATAAAAGAACGTTCATTGCAATACGAAGGCCTAAAACATTATTTCTTAGTTCGATTTGCCCAGCGGCCAGGAGCTTTAAAGGAATTTGTAAACCATGTTTTAGGTCCGGGGGATGATATCACCCGCTTTGAGTACATGCAAAAACATAACAAGGAAACAGGCCCTGCGTTGGTAGGAATTGAGTTGCAAAGTAAAAACGATTATGATAACCTGCTGGATAAAATGAAAAGCTATCATATTGATTTTTCTGAACTAAATAAAGATGATATCCTGTTTGGATATTTGGTTTGACCTTCGAGTTACTCCCTTGCTGATTGGGAAAGACATGTGGATAACTCAATATGAAGATTTTTCAAAGAAATGACCTTTTTTTTGTATTTTTAAACGATTGTTTGCTTAGGATTTAGAGGAAATCCTCTGTTTTGAAATAATATTGAAGAAAACCAGTTAATGTAATTGCAAATAATGGTAAACAATCAGGGTTTATATCATCCTTCCTTTGAACATGATTCCTGCGGTATTGGTTTCGTCGCTAACATAAAAGGCAACAAATCACATTCGATCATTTCCGACGCGTTGACCATTCTGGAAAACATGGAGCATCGCGGAGCATGCGGATGTGAACCGAATACAGGTGATGGAGCTGGAATTATGATCCAGACACCTCATGAATTCTTTTTTGACGACTGTGTTAAGATGGGTATTCATCTCCCAGCTTTTGGAAAATATGGTGTCGGGATGCTGTTTTTCCCCAGGGATATCCGGCTTAAGGAAGAATGCAGGGATATCTTTAACCGCTGTGCCGAAAAGCTCGGTCTGGAAATTCTAGGTTATCGCAGGGTGCCGGTGAATCCAGATGGGATAGGAGCGACAGCTTTATCCGTTGAGCCGGAAATGGAACAGGTATTTATCGCCTGCCCTGATCATATCAATAACCCAGAGGTTTGGGAGCGGAAATTATTCATACTCAGAAACTACGCTTGCCACACAATTACCAATACCGTAAGACAGGATGCCATAGGCTTCTACGCGGCCTCCCTTTCTTACAAAACCATTGTTTACAAAGGTCAGCTGACTAGTCTACAGCTAAGAAATTATTTTCCAGATCTCAACAATAATCGAATTGTCTCGGCATTCGGCCTTATCCATTCACGCTTTGCTACCAATACTTTTCCATCTTGGAAGCTTGCGCAGCCTTTCCGCTACATTGCTCATAATGGAGAGATAAATACATTGCAAGGAAACCTAAATTGGTTAAAGACCAGTGAAAAAGGTTTTGAGTCCCCTTTTTTCAGTAAAGAAGAAATGGACATGCTCCTTCCGATAGTAACAGAAGGCCAATCAGATTCCGCCTGCCTGGATAATATGATCGAATTGCTCACGCTTTGCGGAAGATCCTTACCGCAAGTCATGATGATGCTAATACCGGAAGCATGGGATGACAATGAGCAAATGGATCCTGCGAAAAAAGCGTTTTATGAATTTCACGCTTCATTTATGGAACCGTGGGACGGACCTGCCTCCATTTCTTTCACCGATGGAAAAATCATTGGTGCTACTCTGGACAGGAACGGACTTAGACCTTCAAGGTATTGTGTAACAACGGATGACCGGGTGATAATGGCTTCAGAAACAGGAGTCTTACCACTTAAACCGGAAATGATTCGGGAAAAGGGAAGACTCCAGGCTGGAAAAATGTTCATTGTCGACATGGAACAAGGAAGGATCATTAGTGATGAGGAACTTAAACAAACGATATGTTCACAGAAACCTTACGCAGAATGGCTGAATAAATATAAGATTCGCCTTGAAGAACTCCCTGAACCTAGGGTCCTGTTTACGCATCTGGAACACGAGCAGATATTTAAATACCAGAAAGCATTTGGCTACTCCACCGAAGATATTGATAGTATAATTGCACCAATGGCCTTAGAAGGCAAAGAGCCTGTAGGATCAATGGGTACCGATATCCCCTTAGCCATTTTGAGCGACCAACCCCAGCATATCACGAGTTACTTCAAACAACTGTTTGCGCAAGTCACCAATCCTCCCATTGATCCCATAAGGGAGCGCCTGGTAATGTCATTGGCTACTTTTGCAGGCAATAATGGTAATCTGCTTATTGAAGATCCTTTGGCATGTCATAGCGTGGCATTAAAGCAGCCAGTGCTTACCAATCACGAGTTAGAAAAGATAAGAAGTATAGATACTGGAATCTTTCAGGCGAAAACATTACAAACTTATTTCCGGGCAGATGGCCAGGCCGGATCACTACAGGCAGGCCTTGACAGGCTTTGCCGCTATGCTGTTGACGCTGTGGAAGATGGATTTGAAGTCCTTGTTCTGTCCGATAGGGCCATAGATTCAGAACACGCCCCAATTCCTTCATTATTGGCTACCGCAGCAGTTCATCATCATCTTATAAGAAAAGGTTACAGGGGCCAGGTCGGAATTATTGTGGAAGTGGGAGATGTATGGGAAGTACATCATTTTGCCTGCCTGATTGGCTTTGGCGCAACCGCAGTTAATCCCTACCTGGCTTTATCAACTATTCGTGACCTGAAGATCTCTGAAAAGTTAAAAACCAGCTTGGATGCTGAGCAACTGAAGAAGAATTACATTAAGGCTATCAATGACGGCCTTTTAAAGGTTTTTTCAAAGATGGGCATTTCGACACTCCAGTCCTATCAAGGTGCTCAGATATTTGAGATTATCGGACTTAATAGATCCGTTGTAGATAAATATTTCCGAGGCGCAACATCCCGCATTGAAGGAATGGGCCTTGATGAAATAGCAAGAGAGACGCTATCAAAACATCTTTTTGCCTTTAGCCGGAAAGATATTCCGATCGAGCGGTTACCTGTTGGTGGTATTTACCAATGGAAGCGCAAAGGCGAATTTCATCTGTTTAATCCTCAAACAATCCATTTGCTTCAGTACTCTACAAGAATGAATGATTACCTAGCATTCAAGAAATATTCAAAGTTGGTGAATGATCAAATGGAAAAGGCAGCAACCTTGCGGGGTATGTTGATTTTTAAAAGGAATCGCTCTTCTATTCCGATCGAAGAAGTAGAACCAGCGGAAAATATATGGAAACGATTTGCAACCGGAGCTATGAGTTTTGGCTCCATATCACATGAAGCCCATTCAACGATTGCGATTGCCATGAACCGTCTGGGTGGAAAAAGCAATACCGGTGAAGGAGGTGAAGATGAATTGCGCTATGCAATTTTGCCAAACGGTGATTCAATGCGCTCTGCGATTAAACAGGTTGCATCAGCCAGATTCGGCGTAACAAGTTATTATCTCACAATGGCCGATGAACTACAGATCAAGATGGCTCAAGGCGCAAAACCAGGTGAGGGGGGCCAGTTGCCTGGTTATAAAGTGGACGAATGGATTGGCAAAGTAAGGCATGCCACACCTGGAGTAGGTTTAATATCACCTCCGCCGCACCATGATATTTATTCAATCGAGGATTTAGCACAATTAATATTCGATTTAAAAAATGCAAATCGCGAAGCCCGCATAAGCGTCAAATTAGTCTCAAAGGCTGGCGTAGGAACGATCGCAGCTGGGGTGGCAAAGGCAAAATCCGATGTCATACTCATTTCAGGGCATGATGGCGGAACAGGAGCTTCTCCGATCAGTTCGATCAAGCATGCAGGGCTGCCCTGGGAACTAGGCCTGGCGGAATCACAGCAGACATTAGTTAAAAATAAACTTAGAAGCCGGGTCGTACTGCAAACAGACGGCCAATTGAAAACGGGTCGGGACATTGCCATAGCGACCCTGCTTGGTGCTGAAGAATGGGGAGTGGCTACAGCAGCATTGGTCACAGAAGGCTGTATTATGATGCGCAAATGCCATATGAATACTTGCCCGGTTGGTGTTGCGACACAGGATCCGGAATTGCGTAAGCGTTTTACGGGAGATCCTGAATACGTGGTCAGGCTGTTTACATTTCTGACTCAGGAATTAAGAGAAATCATGGCCGAACTTGGATTCAGGACGGTAAATGAAATGGTCGGCCAGGTTGATTGTTTGGAAATGAGGGATAATATCAACCATTGGAAATATCGTAAGCTTGATCTTTCTCCAATTTTGTTTAAAGAGCCCGCATCGCTTTACACTGGTTTGCATAAACAAGAGGAGCAGGATCATGGTTTAAATGGTGTTCTCGACTGGAAACTGGTAGAAACCGCATATCCCGCTTTGGAAAGCCAGCAAAAGGTGTATGCCGAATTCAATATTCGTAATACAGACCGGACTGTCGGAGCTATTTTATCTAATGAGATTTCAAAAAAATATCAGTCCCGTGGATTGCCTGAAAATACCATACACTTCAAATTTATAGGTACGGCGGGACAGAGCTTTGGTGCATTCAATGCAAAGGGATTGACATTAGAACTGGAAGGTGATGCCAATGACTATTTCGGAAAGGGCCTGTCTGGAGCAAGGCTCATTGTCTATCCTTCTGTCAATGCTGGTTTTGTTCCCGAAGAGAATATAATCATTGGAAATGTCGCTTTTTATGGCGCTACTTCAGGCGATGCATACATAAGAGGAAAAGCAGGCGAAAGATTTGCGGTCCGTAATTCTGGCGCCAAGGCTGTAGTAGAAGGAGTAGGTGATCATGGTTGTGAATACATGACCGGCGGAAGAGTTGTCATTCTTGGAAATACAGGAAGGAATTTTGCGGCTGGTATGAGTGGTGGAATTGCCTATGTATACGACGTAAATGGAAAATTTCCTTCTTTGTGCAACCGCGAAATGGTTGACCTGGATCCAGTTGGGGAGGAAGATCTGGCCGAACTAAGAGAAATGATACAAAAGCATTACAATTTTACCGCAAGTACTGTTGCAAAATTCGTATTGGATGATTTTGAAAATCAGTTGAAGAATTTTGTAAAAGTATTTCCAAAGGATTATAAAAAAGCATTGTCTGAAAAAATAGAAAAAAACCGAGTTCGAGCAACAAAATAGTTCCTGGCGAACAAAGTGGTTTTCAAAATAGGAAGGGGGAAGATGGTTTTTCCACAGGTTACTAAACCTTTCTGTTCTCCCGGAACCAGGAAAAATTAAATTAAGATAAATAAAATGGGTAAACCAACAGGGTTTCTTGAATATACCAGGGTGTTGCCATCAAAGCGTCCAATCCAAGAACGAAGAAAGGACTATAAGGAATTTGTAAATCCATACGCAGACGACCAATTGAACCAGCAAGCTGCCAGGTGTATGAATTGTGGCATCCCATTCTGTCACCATGGGTGTCCCCTAGGCAATGTAATCCCGGAATTCAATGATGCGGTGTATCGCCGTGATTGGCAGGAAGCGTATCAAATTTTGACATCTACGAATAATTTTCCAGAGTTCACAGGACGCATTTGTCCTGCCCCTTGCGAAACGAGTTGTGTCCTTGTTATTAACCAGCCCGCAGTAGCCATTGAAGAAATTGAAAAGCATATCATTGAAATTGCATTCGACAAAGGATTCGTAAAATCGCGTCCACCCATTGTCCGCAGCGGAAAAAAGATAGCGGTAGTTGGATCAGGCCCTGCTGGATTGGCAGCCGCCGCGCAGCTAAACTATGCTGGCCATTCAGTAACCGTTTTTGAAAGGGATTCATCTCCTGGAGGCCTGTTGAGGTACGGCATCCCTGATTTCAAACTGGAGAAAAGAGTTTTGGAAAGGAGGATCGGGTTAATGGAAGAAGAAGGGATTCTATTTAATTGTAATGCAAATGTGGGTGTCAATATCCTGGTAAATGATTTGCTGCGTGAATTTAATGCAATTATTCTTGCCGGAGGTTCAACAATCCCAAGGGATTTATCCATTCCCGGAAGGCATCTTCACGGTATCCATTTTGCGATGGAATTCCTTACACAGCAAAACAAGAGGATAAGAGCTGAATCTTTCATTGAACCGGAAATTCTCGCCGGGAAGAAAAATGTGGTCGTGATCGGTGGAGGAGACACGGGCAGCGATTGCGTGGGAACTTCTAATCGCCAAAATGCGAAATCTGTTACACAATTTGAGCTGTTACCGAAACCGCCACTAGATAGAACAGCTTATATGCCTTGGCCGGTTTATCCGATGACCTTGAAATCCTCCTCCTCTCATGAAGAAGGTTGTGAAAGACAATGGGCTGTTGCAACAAAGGAATTTATAGGAGACCGGAACGGGAATCTAAAAGCACTGAAGATTGTCAACCTGGAATGGAAGTTTACAGAAGAAGAAAAACCTGCAAAATTTGTTGAGGTCGAGGGAAGCGAGGTGGAGATACCCTGTGAATTGGCTTTACTGGCCATGGGATTTTTGCACCCACAAAAGGAAGGAATGCTCAGTGAACTGGGAATTGACATGGATGAGCGTGGTAATGTGAAAGCGTCTGAAAAGTCCTATCAGACTAATATAGCAAAAGTTTTTACCGCTGGCGATATGCGCCGGGGGCAGTCTCTCGTGGTATGGGCCATAAGTGAAGGACGGGAATGTGCAAGGAAAGTGGATGAATATTTAATGGGCGCCTCTTTACTGGAGACAAAAGACAATTCAATTATTGCTGCCTCCTATTAAGTTTTGAAAAATCGACTTTTTCCAATGGTATATACAAATTTTCTGTTTCTTCTGAATGCGGATTGCTGAATATCCTGCTAATATTCTTATTCAATCAGTTGAGTCCGTAGTTTTCCATTTTTCTATAAATGGTTGTCAGGCCAATGTTCAGTAACCTAGCTGCCTCCAATTTATTTCCTTTTGTGTAATTCAATATTCTTTGAATATGGAGTTTTTCAACGCTTTCCAAATCAAACGCAGATAAAATCTTGCTTTTTTCAGAATGCACCACTTGGAGTTCCTGAGGGAGATCTTTGACCTGCAAAATTGGGCCATCTGCCATAATCATAGACCTTTCTATAACATTTTTCAATTCCCTGACATTTCCTCTCCAGGAATGATTCTGCAGGCAAGAAATGAAGTCTTTACTCATTCCCTCCATTTTTTTATTTAGTTTTTCGCTATAAATATTTATGAAATGGGATGTCAATAAAGGAATATCTGAAATCCGTTCACGCAGCGAGGGTATCCGGATTGGGAAAACATTTAGGCGGTAAAACAAATCTTTCCTGAATTTCCCATTTGCTACTTCAGAGTATAAATCTTTGTTGGTGGCAGATATGATACGAACATCTACAAGAGTAGTAACAACGTCCCCGGTTTTGATAAATTCACCCGTTTCAATAACCCTCAGCAATTTAGCCTGAAGGTCAATATGCAATTCTCCAACCTCATCCAAGAATAGTGTGCCTCCTTCTGCTTCTTCAATTAACCCCCTTTTGTCTTTTGAAGCACCAGTAAATGCGCCGGCCTTATGTCCAAATAATTCACTTTCGAGCAAACCATGTGAAAATGCACTGCAGTTCAATGCCACAAAGGGCTGAGCCCGCCGATGACTGGAAATATGGATGGCCTGCGCAAATAACTCTTTCCCGACCCCAGTTTCACCGGAAATAAATAAGGTAGTGTTTGTAGAAGCTACCTTTTCGGCCATGGCAATCGCCTCTTTAATCACTTTTGATTTTCCCAAAATGCTTTTGAAACTATAAGAAAGAAAGATTTGATGCTCCAATTGTTTGGCCTTCTTCCGAAGGCGCGATTTTTCCATTGCTTGTTCGATCAATGGAAGTATCTTATCATTATCATTGCCTTTGATAATATAATCAAAAGCGCCATTTTTCATGGCTTGTATGCCATCTGGAATGTTACCGTAGGCTGTTATGATTATAATCTCAATATTTGGGAAACGAAGTTTGCAATCGCTTGTGAAGGTTACACCATCTCCGTCAGGAAGCTTAACATCACAAACCACTATATCGATCTCCTCGTCATTTAGTAACTGTAACCCTGAATTTATATCGGAAGCCTCATACACGCTGTAACCTTCCAGGGAAATTACTCTTCCGAGAAGTTTACGAAGCTTTAATTCATCATCGACTATTAGAATGTTTCCTGTTGGCAACAGCGATCTTTTGCCTACTAGGGTTGCCAAAAATGTACCATCCCCTTTTCCATGGGAAAGAAAGTCTCAAGACACACTGCTGACGGGAGTTTCAAATGATCAACGCTGATTTGCACCATTTTTGAAAACAGTAATTATATGTCAATTTGAAAAATAATTTTTCAAATTGACTGGCTTAAATGATTTGGGGGATGGATTGAGAATATTCATATTAAATAATCTAATATATAAGCTTGAAAAAGTAAAGAATATACCTAAAATTCGATATATTATTATAAGTCAATTGGTTATTATAATATTTTCATATTATAAAATATAAAATTTAAAAAATTATAGAGAATATCGTCTTTTAATAGAATTGGTTAACTAACTTGATTAAAATTTAAACGAGAAACACAACAAAACTATCTTTCGTGAATAAAATCGAATTTGAGTTTAAACAGGTATCCAACCTAATTCTGCGCTTACTATTTGCCTTTCCTGGCTTTTTTCATTCAATCAGCTTTATAAAACCTCACTTTAATGTAGTTCGCAAGATTTCTCGTTACTCAAACCCTTTAATGAAATCATTAGACGTTGCACTTGCCCCAAAAAAAATTGCTTCTCAAATCTATGTTTGCAGTTATCCAAATGCAAAAAATCAGTCGTTATATGAAATAATGACCTTCAGAAATTTTGCAAGTATTGGCGGATCAAAGACATTGAAAAGAGAGGAGATATGAGAAGAAGCTGAGATTTTCAAAGGCTCATTCAGGGACATGAAAATATAAAAAGGTACAGCTGTTGAAGAACTTCTGACACAAGTTCATTTGCTGTACCCCTTTTTAACACTTAAAACCAAAGCAATGTTACAAAAACTTTCTGCAACCAAGTATGGGATTACTATGTTTTTTAGTGGGTTTTGCGCAGCCAAGCGATTCTACAAAGAAAGCTTCTACGGTCGACGGTACTGCAAAAACGCTACCCATACCTATTGATTCAACTGTAAACCCCCCCGCTCCTATTGCCATTTCCGGGTCTGTTGATGTGTATCACCGGCATAATCCTGGTGGAAGTAAATATCCAAATAACTATACCAGTTTTACCAATTCCGCAAATTCGTTTGAATTGGGTATGGCTTCACTTCGCGGGAACCATAGTTTTGGGACTGTAAGCGCAACAGTTGATCTTGGATTTGGAAGAAGACCCGAAGAATTTTCTTATAACGATGGATCAAATCCCACTCTTTTTGCAGTAAAACAATTGTTTTTGAGTTGGCAGGCCTCCAGCAAAATCAAATTCACTATGGGAAAGTGGGATACTCACATTGGCTATGAATCAGTAGATGCATTTGCCAACAGGAATTATTCCATGGATTATATGTTTTCTTGTGGTCCATTCTTTCACACGGGCTTGAGGGCAGATGTGACTTTGAGTGCCACAACTGCTTTCATGGTTGGGGTGGCAAATCCAACAGATTTTTTCACCACCAATTCTCCTGTGAAGGTTGGGATTGCCCAATTCAGTACGGCAACTAAGAATGGTAAATGGAAATTTTTCTTGAATTACCAGGGCTATTATGGCAACAGTGCAGATACATTGCTCAACTCTGCCTATACCTTGTTTAAAAGCTTAACCCAGTTTGATTTGGTAATCAATGGCAGCCTTAGCAGCAAATGGGGTATTGGTTATAATGGGACAGTCCGATCTGTAAGTTCTACATTTTTGAATAAAGCTGCGAGTTGGTGGGGATCTGCCCTGTATCTGAACTTTGATCCAACTGCCAAACTCGGCTTCACATTGCGCGGAGAGTATTTTTCTGATCCAGATGGGGTAAAAATCAATCCAATTGATTTGTATAAAAGTTACACCCAAACTCCTGGGATGAATGTATTTGACTTAACACTATCAGCTAATTGCCGGGTACGGAACCTGACAATTATCCCGGAAATCAGGGTAGACAATGCATCTAAAAACTTTTTTTTCAACCTGATGGTGATTTTACTCAAAGCACATTCAGCGTATTGTTGGCAGCCGTATATAAATTTTAATTTTTAAGAGAGTAAAACTATTTTTTAATCAAAAACTTCTGCAAATGATTTTAAGAAAATTCATCAAGCCAGAGTTGAAATGTATTCCGGCCATTAGGCTGACCAAAGCCGAAAAATGGCGTTTTTGGCTTAGCATGTTTGGAGGCAAACTAATTGGCCTTTTCATTGTTCTTCTGGCCATGGGCTTTTTGCCCGCATTGTTAGGCACTTCTGCCCAGGCACAGACAACCTATACTGCTCACGAAACGTCCATAATGAGTTCTATCAACACCTCTTGGACCTTGATAGCTGCATTCCTCGTTTTTGGCATGCAGCCAGGCTTTGTGTTGCTTGAAGCAGGGTTTGCCAGGGCCAGGGAAACTGTTAATATTCTGATGGAATGTATATTTGATACCTGTCTCTGCGGTTTGCTTTTCTGGGCTTTTGGTTATGCCTTCATGTTCAGCCACGGAAACGGATTTATAGGATACCATTGGTTTTTCCTGGCTGGCGCACCGGATACCTACGAAACAACCGGGGTTCCAGTAATTGCACATTGGATATTCCAGTTTGCTTTTGCTGATACTTGTTCAACAGTAACTTCAGGCGCTATGATCGGTAGAACTGGATTCCGTGGAGATATACTCTATAGTATTGGTGTCACAGGATTCATTTATCCAATTATAGGTCACTGGGCCTGGGGTCCTGATGGATTCTTGGCTACAATGGGCAGTGCAGGGTTTTTTCTTCCTTCAATCGGAAACTTCTTCCATGACTTCGCTGGTTCAACGGTAGTTCATACAATCGGTGGAATGGTTTCATTAGCCGGCGCAATAGTCTTGGGACCCAGGCTTGGTCGAATATTTAAACGGGATGGTGGAGGGCCAATGCCGCCGCACAACCTCACGATCGCAGCCGTAGGAGGATTTATCCTATGGTTTGGCTGGTACGGCTTTAATCCAGGCAGCACTCTTTCTGCCATGGACGCACAGGGAATCGGTCGAGTAGCAACCAATACCACCCTGGCGGCATGTGCAGCAGGAATGTCCGCGATGATAGTTGCTTTTATGGGTGGTTCAACCAAAGGGAAATTTGATTTGGGTCTGACAACCAATGGTTTCCTGGCAGGGCTTGTCGCTATTACTTGTCCTTGTTATTGGGTCGACCCATTTGGAGCGGTTTGTCTTGGCTTTGTAGCAGGGATAGTGGTTGTTGCAGGTGTCTGGTTATTAGAATACCTAAGAATTGATGACCCGATCGGGGCCGTTCCTGTTCATGGTTTTGCTGGGATGTGGGGAACCTGGTCACTTGGGTTATTTGCAGCAGGGAAATTTGGAGCAACAGGAGCTACAGGTGCGGATAACTCTAGTCCAACTACCGGCTTGTTTTACGGAGGAGGAACTGGTTTGCTAAAAGCTCAATTGATTGGGAGTCTGACTATCACAATCGCTACTTTCGTCGTGGCATTCATAATGATGTGGGGAATTAAACAATTACCACATCCATGGAATCTCCGAGTTGAAGGTAAGGGTGAGGTCGGACCTGGAGGATTGGATGTTTGGGAACATGGCACAGAAGCTTATCCCAACACCGATAATGAAGGTACAGAACCTGAATTGTCACCTGCTTTAGGTGGATATAAAAAATCACCGGTAACAATTAAAGGATAATTATTTTTTTTCTGAAGACCGTCCCGCCTATTACAAGACGGGCGGTCTTTTAATTATTAGGTTATGCTGAATTTCGGGCTGCATTAATGATACCAAAGGAGCTTCTTATGATTAGTTTTTCATACACATCCTTTAATGGATTATTAACAAGTGAAGTTTCTATCTTCCTGAATTTCGTGATCGCATATTGTTGAATAGTACTTAATGGCAAAACAATTCTTTCGCGCATTTGAATGGACAATTGTTCCACAGGATAATCAGCCATCAATTCATTTTTCCCCGACAATTTAAAAATCCATTTTTTAGTCAATTCAAATTCGTCATACATCATTGTCCAAATCTCACCATATACCGGATCGCTCGAAAAATGTTCAGTTAAAGGGAAAAAACACTTTTTCATTGCCATCTCACAGTTATCCATCAGAGTTTTGAAATAAAGAGAATTATCATAGAGATCCTTTACTGCGCTCCATTTTCCCCTTTGTTCCATCTTTTGTAAAGCAATGCCTACCCCATAATAACCTGTAACGTTTTGTTTTAGCTGGCTCCAAGATCCAACATAAGGGATCGCCCGCAAATCTTTAAACTCTAACCTTGTTGATTGGTTCCGCCTGGAAGGGCGGCTTGCAATATTAGTTTCACTGTAAAAACGTAAGGGACTTATTTCATTCAGGTACTGCATAAAGTAAGGATGGCCTTTTAATTTGGAATAAGCTAAATAACTATCTTCAGCCATTTCCTGCAATAAAGACTCTTCATGCTGTTGAAGAAAAACTCTTTTAGAAGAAAAAAGGTCATTAGAGATACCGGCGTGCACCAGCTGTTCGATATTAAACTGAGCTGAATCAATGTTGCCGAAATTTGAGCTAACCGTCTGACCTTGTATAGTAAGTTGAATTTCCTTATTGGCAATATTCTTGCCCAAAGAAGCATAAAATTTATGTGTTTTGCCTCCACCGCGGGCAGGCGGGCCGCCCCTGCCATCAAAAAACACAACGTCAACCCCATATTGTTTGGAAATAGCTGTTAGTTCCTCCTTAGCCCGGTAGATTCCCCAATTCGCCATCAGATAGCCACCATCTTTGGTTCCATCCGAGAACCCGACCATAATGGTTTGCGTATTCCTCATTCTCAGCAAGTGGTCCCGATAGACTTTATTTTCGTATAATTCTTTCATCATCCCAGCCGCATTTTCCAGGTCCACGACTGTTTCAAATAATGGAACGATATCAATATTCAATTCCCCTTTGTTCCAACCATCTAGCAGAAAAAGGCCAAACACCTCTATAACGTTCAACGCGCTATTGCATTGGCTGATAATATAGCGGTTACAGCCCTCAACTCCGTTAAACCGTTGAATTTCCTTAATCATGCCAATCGTTTGGAGTGTGTCCTTCACAAGACCATCTTCATAAAGGTCCATATGCAGGTGCCCAAGCGGGCTAACTAAGAGTTTTATTTTTTCCTTATCGGTAAGATCGGTGAAATTCTCCGGAAGCAACCGTTCGGTCTTAGCGATCGTATTAAGCACCTGACTATGAATGGAGCTTTCCTGTCGGATATCCAAAGTGGCAAAGTGAAGGCCGAAAATCTGGACTTTACTTATTAGATTGTTCACCAGAGGAAGAAATAAGCTGTTATGCTGGTTAATAAGTATATCTCTTGCCTGTGTTAAGGCAACGAGAATCTCCTGTCGGGTCAGATCGGTCTTTCGTCCCGGAATAAAAATATTATTATATAATTTCTCCTCCAAGTTGGCAATGATAATATCCACCCCTTTAAATGTAAGGCGGCGTTTAAGCCTTCTTACATCTAAATAATAGGATTTGATAATCGCTCCCCGGAGTGCTTCTGCTACTTTCAGGGTTGTAGATGCATTGACATAAGGGTTTCCATCCCGATCACCTCCCGGCCAAAATCCCATCTTGATAATCGGATTGGATGCTGATACTGCATCAGGGAACTGATCTTTTAAAGCAGAAAGAATTCTCCCAGCAGCATGATAGAATATATTTTCTAGGTACCAGATAAGGCTGATTGCCTCATCATACGGACTTGGCTTTTGTTTTTTGAAAAATGGGGTCTTACCCAATTGCTGCATATATACATTGATCTGACTCGCGTTATTTTCGATAACGGCCCTGGACAGATCATTGATTATTCCCAATACAGTGCCAGGGTAAAATTGCGTGGGATGAGCAGTCAAAACCATCCGAACCGAATAGTCTTTCAACTTCTCCGAAAGCTCTTTTTCATTTCCATACTGAATGATTTCTGAAAAGAGATGTTTTAGCGTGCCTGCCCCGCCCATATCGTTGACGTCTTTGAAAGCGGCATCTTCCAGGGCATCAAATAAGACGATCTGCCTTTCTACGTATTGTACGAATCGAAAAAGTATATCTGCCCTTTCTCTTTCGTTGCTAAAGGTGGAATGTTTTTCAAAAAAATCGTCAATGATCTCTTCCGGGCTTTGCTTTTTTTTATATCCATCTTCACAGTAGGTAAGCAGTAATGATAATAAAATCCCTGTTTTTTCTATCCGGTGGAAAGGTAAAGAGGTAAACAAACTATTATATAACTGAAATTTGATCCCGACAAGGTTCTTGAATTGCTGCAACCCCTGGGAAGTCTGATAACTCATGATAATGCATTTAAAAATCTTTCAATAAATATAAAAGCAAGCAGCAATTGTTCAAATATATCGCTCAAAATACTTCATTTTATCAAAAAAAATTCCCAACTTCTTATTTTTCTTTTATCGAAATTGAGTACCTTAGCAGCCATTATGAAATTGAATTCCCCATTAGCTGAATCGATCAGCCTTATCCCGACGTTCACGATCCGATAAGGGTTATATCTTCATATCTATTTAATTTAAAGCCGTTAAAATCATTCAACCCAAAATCAGCAATTCCAATGCAGGTAATAAAATTCGGGGGAACATCCGTCGCTAACTCAGAACATATTAATAAAGCTTTTAGTATTGTCAGGGAAGCGGTGAAAAATGAACCTACTATTGTTGTACTTTCTGCTTTGGGTGGGATGACCGATTTATTAATCCAGTGCGGCCAACTTGCAGCTGAAGGAGACGAATCCTATAAGGAAAGACTTCGGTTTATCGAGCAACGTCACTTGGATACAGTAAAATCATTGCTCCCATTAACCCAGCAGAGCAGTCTATTAAGTCTTGTCAAGAGAGGCTCCAATGAGATGGAAGATATATGTAATGGAGTATTCATGTTGAAAGAATTATCAGCCCGGACAAAAGATAAAATAGTTAGTTTCGGGGAGCTATTATCGTCTCAGATTTTTTCTGCAGGCCTGGCTGCAAACGGAATGGAGAATCTATGGAAGGATACAAGGGAACTAATTGTCACGGATTCTCAATTTGGAGCTGCCACGGTCGATTTTTCTGCCACAAATCAAAGAATTTCAAATTTTTTTCAACCCTTAACAGGCCGACTCTTTGCTTGCCCGGGATTTATTGCCTCAGACCACGCTGGGGTCACTACTACACTCGGCAGAGGCGGTTCTGATTATTCTGCTGCAATCATTGCCGCGGCTATTGATGCAAAATTGGTAGAAATATGGACTGATGTTTCAGGTATGATGACTGCTGATCCTCGTTTGGTTCCTAATGTCCGGTCAATACCGCGTATCTCTTACCAGGAAGCCATGGAATTGTCCCATTTCGGTGCGAAAGTTATTTACCCACCAACAATCCAGCCACTAATGAGTAAGGGGATTCCTGTCTGGATAAAAAATACTTTCTTTCCCAATGAAGTGGGGACGATAATCTGCAAAATGAGCGAAGCCGGAAACGGAAGCATTCGTGGTATTTCTAGCATCAGCCATATTGCTTTACTAAGCCTTGAAGGCAGCGGTATGGTTGGCACTCCAGGTTTCTCTAAGCGTTTGTTCGAAGCCTTGGCTTCGGAAAAGATCAATGTCATTCTAATTACCCAGAGCTCTTCCGAACACTCGATTTGTGTCGCTATTGACGACAACAATGTACACCGGGCCAAAGTTGCTGTAGACAAAGTATTTGATCAAGAAATAAAAACAGGAAGCCTGGAGCCCTTAATTATTGAGAAGGAATTAGCGATCATAGCGCTAGTAGGTGACAATATGAAGAGCCATCCAGGAATAAGTGGAAAGATGTTTGGGGCATGGGGAAGAAATGGGGTGAATGTAAGAGCTATTGCACAGGGTTCATCTGAGAGAAATATTTCTGCGGTCGTAGCAACATCCGATGTCAAGAAGGCAGTCAATATATTACACGAAGAGTTTTTTGAAGCGACTTTTAAGCAATTGAATCTATTTATTATAGGAACTGGAAATGTGGGCAGCCGTCTTCTAGACCAGCTTAAACAGCAAGAAGGTTATCTTGAAGAACATCTCCGATTACAAGTTAAAGTGGTTGGGCTAGCCAATAGCAAAACTATGACCTTTAAAGAAGAAGGTGTCGATCCAGGAAACTGGTTAGTGTCATTAAAGAATGGGGAGCCCATGAACCTGGACAATTTTGTACAAGTAATTCTTGCCAAGAATCTTCGAAATACGGTCATTGCTGATATTACCGCAAATTCAGAGGTAGCCAAATGTTATGATAAGCTATTGCAAAAAAGTATTTCCGTGGTTGCATGTAATAAATTAGCCTGTTCTTCCACGTTTGTTTATTATAAGAAATTGAAGGATCTAGCTCGAGAGTTCAATTCTTTGTTTCTTTTCGAAACCAATGTCGGAGCCGGCCTACCTGTAATTGGCACTTTGAATGATTTGTTGCGGAGTGGTGACAAAGTAAACAAGATCGAAGCCGTCCTGAGCGGGACTCTTAACTTTGTATTTAACCATTACCGAGGAGAGCGGACTTTTTCAGAAATTGTGAAACAGGCTCAACAAGAAGGTTATACTGAACCAGACCCAAGATTGGATTTAAGCGGTTCTGACGTCATGCGTAAGATAATGATACTTGCCAGAGAGGCGGGGGCAAAAATGGAAATGGACGAAATCACAAACCATACTTTCATGCCTGCTTCTTGTATGGCAGGAACTGTGGAAAATTTTTATTCTGCCATGACCAAAGAAGAAAATCATTTTAAGAAGCTTTATGAGGACGCTGCATCAGATAATAAAATACTCAAATTTGTGGCGAAGTTTGAAAATGGAAAAGCAAGCACAGGGTTACAGCATATCGGACCCAAGCATGATTTTTATCATTTATACGGGAAGGATAATGTGGTATTGTTATATACTGATCGTTACCCCGAACAACCATTAGTTATAAAAGGAGCAGGGGCGGGAGCTGAGGTCACGGCATCTGGCGTATTCGCAGATATTATTCGGGCAGCGAGGGTTTAATTATGTCATCCATGAAGGAAATAACCGTTCATTCTCCAGCCACGATCGCAAACCTCGTTTGCGGTTTTGATGTGTTAGGCATGTGCCTTCATGAACCATATGATATCATGCATGTAAGATTATTGGATGAGAAAAAGATTGTAATCCATAATGACGAGAATTATAGGTTGCCGGACGACCCAGCGGAAAATTGTGCGGGAGCCCCCCTTTTGAGTATGATTGAAGAGTTAGACAGTTCTGTGGGGTTTGAGCTTTGGATAAAAAAGCAAATTAAACCTGGAAGCGGAATCGGGTCTAGTGCTGCGAGCGCAGCAGGAGCTGTCGTTGCAGCAGATCAACTTTTGGGAAAAATCTTTTCCAAAGAAGAACTTATACGGTTTGCCATGGTCGGTGAAAAAATCGCGTCTGGAGTGAAGCATGCCGATAATATCTCACCATGTATTTATGGAGGAATTACACTCATCAGGTCTATATTCCCGCTCGATATCATATCCTTAACATCTCCAAAATTATATGTCATCGTAGTACACCCACAAATCGAAGTGCGAACTTCGGATGCAAGACAAATCCTGCGTAAAGAAGTGTTGCTGAAAGACGCCATCAAACAGTGGGGTAACATAGGTGGCTTGGTAGCAGGACTCCTAAAGTCTGACTATGAATTATTGAGTCGTTCCTTGGAGGATGTGATCATTGAACCTATACGGAGCATGTTAATTCCAGGTTTTGACGAGGTAAAAATCTCTTGTAAAGAAGCTGGAGCCCTTGGCGGAGGCATTGCAGGATCAGGTCCTTCGATTTTTATGCTCACGAAAGATGAAGAAACCGCACTTATTGTGGAGAAAAAAATGAAAAATATCTACGAAAAGATGGGTTTGGCCTACCATACTTATGTTACCACTGTTAATGCTGAAGGAGTGAAGATTATACCAAACCATTCAAATGCAGTTCTATAGTTTAAATAACCATTCGTGGAAAGCTAGCTTCGAGGAAGCCACGATAACAGGGCAGGCGCCCGATAAAGGATTATATTTCCCAACTGTCGTTCCAAAGTTACCTCCAGAATTTATCAGTCAAATCCGTCAATACTCAAATGAAGAAATCGCGTTTACGGTTATTCAGCCATATGTAAAGGATAGTCTTCCAAAAAAAGAATTGATTGAGATAATATCGTCAACCCTCAATTTCGGGTTCCCTTTAGTAAAAGTGGACGAAGAAATATTTTCCCTGGAATTATTCCATGGGCCGACGCTGGCATTCAAAGATGTAGGAGCCAGATTTATGAGCCTTTGTCTTGGATATTTTGTAAGAAATAAAAACCGGAAAACAATAGTCCTGGTTGCTACTTCGGGAGACACCGGAGGTGCTGTAGCGCAAGGCTTCTTAGATGTGGAAGGAATAGAAGTTCTCATTTTATTCCCATCAGGCAAAGTAAGCAAAGTTCAAGAGTCCCAATTGACAACGAACAGCAAAAACATTTCAGCTATTGAAATAAATGGGACCTTCGATGACTGTCAGAATTTAGTGAAACAAGCATTCGCAGATCATGAATTGAATCAACATGTTTTCCTGACTTCAGCCAACTCGATAAATGTGGCCAGATGGCTTCCTCAACAATTTTACTATTTTTTTGCATTCCGTCAATGGAAAGACACTAAAAGCCTGCCTGTCATTTCAGTTCCCAGCGGGAATTTTGGAAATATTTGCGCAGGCTTGCTGGCTCATTGCTCCGGCCTGCCAGTAAAACATTTTATTGCCGCTTGTAATGCCAATGATGTTATCCCTGCGTACTTACAGACTGGTAAGTATCTGCCAAAGAAGGCAGTTCAGACATTATCTAACGCTATGGATGTTGGTAACCCGAGTAATTTTGCAAGGATCCTTGAGCTGTTTAATCAGCAATTTGATTCACTAAAAAAGGTTCTTAGCGCTTACAGTATTTCAAATGAAGAAACGATCCAAACCATCAAAAGCGTATATGCTGAAAAACAATATCTTATGGATCCTCATGGAGCTGTCGCCTATTTGGCCCTGGCTAAATATTTAAACGAGCACGAAGATAAATATGGAATTTTTTTGGAAACGGCCCACCCTGTAAAATTCTACAACACAATGGAAACCATTATTGAAAACAAAATCCCGATACCGACTGCCGTGCAATCCTTGATGGCCAAAGAAAAACATAGTTTAAAAATGGATATAAAATATGATGATTTTAGAGTCTTATTAATGAGCAAGGCCTAATATTATTAAACCCAAAAATCAAAACCCTCATCGAACAATACTAGCCTTTTTGTTATAATCTGTACCTTCGTCAAATCCATTAAAGCAAGGAAATATGCAGAAATATGGAAATTTGGCGTGAGTGAGCTTAGTATGGACCGGGTTTCATTATGATAATTATTTATTTATAAATTTCTTCATATGCTAGGTAAAGGTGATCAAGCCCCTGACTTTGAGTTGTACACGAGTCCAGATAAGAAACTATCGTTGCGAGAATTCAAAGGAAAGAATATCATCATAGCCTTTTATCCAGCGGATTGGAGCCCAGTTTGCGGAGATCAGATTTCCCTTTACAACGAAATGTTGAAATATTTTAAGAACCACAATGCAGAGTTGTTGGGTATCTCAGTGGACGGCAAATGGTGCCATGCCGCTTACGTAAAGGACCGAAATTTACATTTCCCGTTACTTTCCGATTTTGAACCGAAGGGCCTGGTAGCAAAACAATATGGCGTTTATAATGAACAGGAGGGCCAGTGCGACAGGGCATTATTTGTTGTCAACGTCAATGGAATAATTGAATGGAGTTATCTTTCACCTCGATCAGTGAATCCGGGGGCGGACGGGATACTTGCAGCTCTTGAAGGGCTCGACTCTAAAAATAAACAATAAATTATGACCGGTACGCTCAAGCCTCCGTTCAATTCAACGGATCATTTTCAGGGTCCCGCAAAGGCGGCAATTGAACTTGTTGAATTCGGTGATTACCAATGCCCACATTGTGGTTTGGCATATTTTGTTGTAAAGAAAATTCAAAAACATTTCGGCCAGAAGCTAAAATTTGTTTTCAGGAATTTCCCTCTTTCGGAAGCTCACGAGTTCGCATTCCAGGCGGCTGTAGCCAGTGAGGCGGCTGCCAGGCAAAAACGTTTTTGGGAAATGCATGATATCCTGTTTGAACATCAGTCAGCACTTAGTATGCACGCAATTTTAGGGTACGCCAAAGATCTGGGTCTGGATGGCATTCAATTTGAAAAGGATCTGAAGGATGACTCCATAGCCTCAAAAGTAGAATCTGATTTTGAAAATGGAATTAGAAGCGGAGTAAATGGAACTCCAACGTTTTACATTAACGGACATAGATACCAGGGAAATTACGACTTTGATCCTCTTGCTGTCGCTTTGGAAGCGCCTCCTCTATGACCGGGAGCCTGTAGTCAGCGATATTAATATTCAAATAGGCAGCTGGTAAATAAATTTTTTATTGTCAAAAATATTAGTATTTTTGTAACTAAATAAATTAGCTATGTCTGTAGCCGGAAAAAATCTCAAATATCTGCGCAAACTGCGCGGATGGACACAAGAAGAATTTGCCGCCAAATTGAAGATAAAAAGATCGCTGTTAGGAGCATATGAAGAAGAGCGGGCAGATCCAAGAATAGATGTATTGGAGGTTGCAGGAGATATTTTTAAACTAAGTCTTGATGAGTTATTAAGGAAAGAACTAAATGAATCAAAAGGGAGTAGTTATATTGCCAGGAGGAGGGCCCAAAAACTGGTTTCAGCTTCAAATGCAGTATATTTTGTGCCAGTTAAAGCGGCAGCTGGTTACTTGGCTGGATATGCTGACCCGGATTTTCTTGATGAATTGAATACATTTACGCTCCCGATGTTGGCTCCGGGAAATTACCGCGCTTTTGAGATTATTGGAGATTCCATGTTGCCTACTGCCAGTGGTTCCGTTATTGTGGCAGAAAAACTAGAAGACGTAGAAGAGGTAAAAACAAATCAAACTTATATAGTTGTTTCGCGGACAGAAGGGATCGTATATAAAAGGATACTTAAGAATAACAAATCCAAAAATAAATTGACCCTGATCAGTGACAATACCAGTTACCAGCCTTATCAGGTCAATACGGAAGATTTAATGGAGGTTTGGAAGGCCCAGCTTGTTATCAGCAAGGCAAATTCACAACAAAGATGGGACGTTACTCAATTAGCTGGCTTAGTCAGTAACCTGCAGGAACAAGTATCTGTATTAAAGAAAAAAATGAATTGAAAAAAAATTATTTTTTTTCGGTGGGGCCTTCTAATTCCTCAATAATGCCCTCAATCTGACGATTGTACCCTTCAATTTGTTCTTTGTATTTATCTGTGTTTTCATCAATTGCTTTGTAGATCAGCTCATAGGACTTAATCCTAATTTGACAATAATCAATTAACATCTTGTTCTTTTTATGCATCTGGTCAGGTAGACTTAATTTATCAGCTTCGCCCACTAATTCTAAATCTTCATTCCAATAATAAAGACCCCGGTCTTTTATTTCAGTCAATATCTCTGATCGATCAGCAGTTTGGGGCATTTTATACAATTCGAGCGCCATGTTTTCCATGATTTGAAATCTTTTCATTTTTTCCGAGTACCTGGCGATATCATTTGGAATATTATGGTATAAAATATAGCATCCCAATAAAATTGGAAAGCTTACAAGGGCAATAGTGTTATACTTAACACTCTTAATCTCGGACTTTAATAAGCTCGGGTAGTAGGCAAACCCAATGAGAAGGCCGCTAATAAGTCCTCCTAAATGCGCCGCATTGTCAATACCGCCTTTTGTCCCGTTGATCAGGTTGTATACTACAAAAATGCCAATACTCGTCAAAAGTGCTTTTCTGGCAGATTGCTCAATCAGACTAGTAGAAAGAAGGGCAAGGAATACGCCATACAACCCAAAAATCGCCCCGGAAGCACCCGCGCTGATAGTCAGAGGATGCCAATAAAGGCTCGTCATGCTGGCGACTAGCCCAGTAAGTATATAAGCCGCAGCAAGTCTTTGCGCGCCCAGTCTTGGTTCTAAAAGCATACCGATATAGAGCAAAGCGTACATGTTAAACGCCAGGTGTATGATACCAAAATGTAAAAAGAAATTCGCAAATAGTCTCCACCACTCCCCTTCCAATGTCATCGGCCGGAAATTTGCTCCCCATCGGATCATGCTTTCGTTGTCTGGGTGTAAGAAATGTACACCAGAAACCACCATCACGATAAAAACAATAATATTAATGTCAATCAGTATTGGTGTTACGAAATAATTACGGGTCGGCCTGAACACATATAAAAAATTTTTAAAATTCATTCTGGGCTGAAGGGCAAGACCCGCATATTCAACATCTGCTTCAATCCTATGATTATACTCCCGTATTTTTTCTTGAAGAATATCTCCGGTCAATTGGCTTTTTTGATCGACAAATGCTTTTATGAATCTTTCAATATTTATTCTATTTTTTCCCCAATCCATTAAATGACTTCCAATACAAGAGCTTTTTATTGTGGCAATATCTTTGTCAGTTTCAATCCTCAATTCTTCCCCGTGAGAGCGAATCGAATAATTAGTATAAGCAACAAATCCGTCGTTCCTGACCTGGCCGATATTCCAGCCAAGAACAACTGCTGTTTCGACAGATATTGCAATAAATTGTTCTGGAGACAAATCCTCAAGAGGAATAAGTTGACTACATTTTGGTGGAAATCCAAAGGCCATATTCTCAGATTTCTATGAGTTTATTGCAAGCGAATAATCTTTTTTTCTGCTATAGCAAAAACATGCTCGTTATGTGCTGGCTTAATTATCGCAATCCCAGTAAATCTACTGAATGCCGGAATTACAGCATATTCCTCTCCAAAGTAAAAACAAGGAAGGCAAATCGATTGCTTTCCTGCACCATTGATCCTTATACCGGGATGCTTATGGCCCGAGAAGCAGTAATTGACAAATGGCGTGGAATCATTCTCAATCTTTTTGTTCCTCAAATGTTCGATATCATGAATAAAGCAAAGCCCATCCAGAATCATCGTCTCCTCATTTACTGTAATCCCACACTCAGAATAATATGCATCGTGAAGTATATCGTGGTTGCCCTTGATCAGATGTACGTCCAATCCGGAAAAATCAGATCTCCATCTCTTAAATAGGTCGACCTCTCTGTTACCATGACTATGAAACATATCACCGACAATGATCAATTGGCGGGGCTGAAAATATTGGATTTGCATTACCAGCCGCTGCAGGTCATCTTTATAAACAGATTGAGGAACAGCGATACCAGATTTTCTAAAATGACCAGTCTTCCCAAAATGAAGATCAGATAATATCAAAGACCGTTGGTCTTCCCAGAAAATGCAACATTCAGCTGATAGCCACAATTGTCTTTTTTTTACCCGGAATGGAAAAGCAGGATGCATGGTGTTTAGGCAATGCTGCAAATCTATTCAAAATAAAGAACACCAAGTGAACAATAGGGTAAATGTCACTTAGAGAATATTAAAACGAAATTCGCATTCATTTTCAGAAAACCTTTGTCAACTTAGGCTATTAGAAAGGTGCTGGATTCTCATAAGGGATAGTGAACTACCGATCGGCTGAAGACCAATCGGCTTCATGCTTCATCGACCCCCTTCCCGCAATGAGAAGGCTTGTGTAGGTCTCTGCATGTGTTTTCGCCAGTTCCTGACGATATTATTTTTAATCC
>Ga0302221_10000131_pt1 | contig 69914 bp, 59 predicted proteins | sample II_Palsa_E2_1_FD_193517 | JGI IMG/M metagenome (GOLD analysis project Ga0302221, IMG submission 193517) | Peat permafrost microbial communities from Stordalen Mire near Abisko, Sweden - II_Palsa_E2_1 | ecosystem: Environmental > Terrestrial > Soil > Palsa > Peat permafrost | place: Sweden... | reverse complement strand
GGCCGCCTAGAACAGGTATCCATATTCTTTTTCCCTCTATCTGGGTAGAAGAATTCAGATTCAAAAAAGGAAGACATCTTAATTTATGAAAGGATTTAAGAAAAAAAGAAGATACCCGCATCCGGCATTTTGAATTAACTAAACCATTTGTTCCACCACCTCAGAAATTGTTTATGTGGAGGGACGGGTTTCTTTTTGGCTGGCTTTTCAAAATAACCGGATTCTATACCGTAACCATATCCTCCATAGTATCCGTAACCTCCATAATAGCCGCTGTAATAACCTCCTTCCAACTTGACATCGTTCAACACAAGGGAAACCCCAGGGAGTTTTTTAGACAGGTAGAGCTCGTCTACCAACCTTAGGATTTTACGATAGGTTTGACCCATGCGAATTACGTATAACGTACAATCAGCAAATTTTCCTAAGGTAATGGAATCACTTACAAGCCCGACTGGAGCGGTGTCTAAAACCACTACTTCAAAACGATTTCTTACCTCACGCATTAAATCATCCAACCTACTATCCAAAAGCAATTCGGCAGGGTTCGGCGGAATAGGGCCGCAGGCAATGACATAAAGATTTTCAAAACCTGGGACTTGCATTATTATATCTTCAAGCTTGGCTCTTCCAATGATATAATTCGTGATACCCATTTTTCTCTTGAGCCCTAAGCTCTCAAGGACCTTCGGTTTTCTGATATCAAATTCCATGATCACCGTTTTTCTTCCGCTCAAAGCTAATACAGCCCCAATATTGATACTTATAAATGATTTTCCTTCCGCACTAAACGATGATGTTACCAAAAGAGTAGGATTCTCTTTTTTTACCGTCATATATTTTAGGTTGCTCCTGAGGATGCGGAATTGCTCAGCTACAAACCTTCGACTATTCTTTGTGACAACCAATACACTTTCATCTTCCGAGTGCCCAATTTCACCTAGGATCGGGGCTTGCGTTCTTTTCTCCACATCTACCCTATTATCTACTTTATCACGCAACAATTCTCGACCTGCAATAAAGCCAATGGGTAAAATAAGACCGACTATAAGATACAAAGTATATGTTTTACCTCTCTCTGGGCTAATTGGCTTGGGGAATGCCCGTGCAGGTTCTATGATTTTAGAATTGGAAACCGTTGAAGCGGCAGAAATAGAAGTTTCAATTCTTTTTTGCAGAAGAAAGGAATAAAGTTCTTCAAATATTTTTTCCCTTCTTTGGATTTTCTCCAACTCCATTGATTGCCCTGGCATCAACCTTAATCTGCCTTGTAATTCCTTATTGTCCTTTTGCAAATTATTTTGCCTGATAGTATAAGACTGTCTGACATTCTCCAAAGCAAGTATGGTATTTTTCCTAACCTTATCCAATGTAGTTTCCAACGCTGTAATCATTGGATTATTCACTGTAGTAGTTTTTAGATTAAGGTCTCTTTCCAATTGCAGCCGGTTGTATTCAGCCACAAGACCAGTTAACACGGGCTCCTGTATTCCCAGATTAGTGGGTACTAGATCGTACTGATTTTTATTGTCAGTAATGTATTTAAGAAGAAAGTCAAGAACACTAATTTGCACCTCCTGCTCTGAAACCATTTTGTTTCCGTTATTTATATTATCCAGATACATCTTAGATTGTCCTTCAATATCAAAAGCATCATTTTCGACTCGAAATGCCTTTATATTACCTTCCAAGGTGCTTAGATCATACTTTAGTGTATCCAAAACCTTATTAATAAAACTGAGGCTGTTATTAGAAATGATCTTTTTGTCCTCTACCACCAAGGAGTCATAGACGCTCATAAGATCATTGAGAAAATCCTTTCCTAAATCCATATTCTCCGTTCGATATGACAAATTAAGGATGGTCGATTGGAAATCTGGTTGAACAACAGTCAGTCCTGCTAAAAAAGTCTCTGCTATTGGCGCTATTTGATTAAAACGGACATGAAAATTAAGCGTCGTAAAAAACCTGAGTGGAACATCTTTATTCCGCACTAAAATGAATCTACTATTTTTCAACTCAAAAGGTTCCCCAAATACCAGTCTTTTTCCTCCCTTCGTAAAACTAAACTGATTCTCATCCAAAATGCTTAAATCGAATTCTACACCAACTGTAGTATCAGTGATATTCAGCACCTGTAACTTTATGGGAGATTCAGGATACAATAGGCTTACTTTTACATTTCCCCTATTAAAATAGGTTGTTTGTATATCCATATTCCTAATAACCCTTTGGAGAAGTGGTCTTGATCTTAAGATCTGAATTTCGTTGTTTAGATTGGAATTTTCAGATCCCATAAACAGCTCATTAAAACGAGCATCATTGTTGTTAGTACCATTATTACCTCGTCCCGTATTGATCAAAAGAGAGGACTGAACTGAATAGATTTTTACCTCATATCTCAATTTGAGATATGCCAGAATTAAACTAGCAAGTGCACAAATGATTATCCATGGAGTAAATTTGATGTATTTGAAAACGAAGTCTCTTGGACCCAATTTCCAGGACAAATTGCCTTCTGGCCCGAGCGCTTGAAAAGTATTTTGTGATTCAGGCATATGAATATTTAATCGGAGATATATTATTTGAATATACCATAAAGAAGTACGAAAAGTGAAATGATGGATGTTGCAATGGAAAGTCTAAGATAGGTCAGCTGATCGTTGACGGCGGCCTTTTTCTTATTTGCTTCAACAATCACCACATCATTCTGTTGAAGATAAAAATAAGGTGACGCCATGATTTCCGGTTTGGTGATATCCAAACGGGCGAAATCACGTTTATTATTTGTTTCACGGATCACCAAAATATTATCTCTTCGGCCATAAAAGGTCATATCCCCCGCAAGTGCCAGCGCTTCCAGCAAATTGATTCTTTCACCCGGAATACTGATAATTCCAGGCTTGACGATTTCGCCAAGCATGGTAAACTTATAATTCAGGAACCTGATATTATAATATGGATTAGTCAGAAACTCTTTTAACCTGCCGTCAAGCGTATCCTTTAGCGCAGCTTTTGTCAATCCCTCAACATGCAATAAACCCAATCCCTGAAAGATGATATTTCCATTTTGATCGACTTGGTACCCACCAGAAGATGGGGAACCGCCTACAGAGGATTGGGCAATACCTGAAGCAGCAAGACCACCACTAGCAGAAGCCCCTCCGATCAGGGATTGGTTATAGATCTTTGTAGCTTCAGGGTTATCGCTATATACGATAATGCTTAAGAGATCACCTTTCCGTATAATTGGCTCTACTGCATTTACCTGACTTAATTTGGCCGTATCAAATGTGCCCTGTAGATAGGTTAGCTCCCTGATGTTACCACAGGAACTCAATAAAATCGTTATCACTAAAAATGCGAGCAGCGTAATGAAAGCGCAGTTTCTGGCTTTTTCTGAAATAGGCATGATCAGTGAAGGATTGTTTTCAAAACTACTATTTTTCAAATCATTGAGAGATTGGACCTTTCTATAAGGGCTACTAACGAATACCCAATGCTTTCTATTATCACCTGAACCCGGTTACCTTGAATCTTTTTTATCTTAGCTACCTTATCCATAAAAATACCCTGTCTTATACTAACTCTGGTTTCAGGACGCAGATCAAGGGGTTCAGCAATTACATCCCTGTATTCGTGAAGAAATTTGCGGATTACCTCAATTTCTCTATCCTTTATAACTGCAGGCTTCCCCTGCCAATAGACAAAATTCACCACTCCCTGGGTCATACGCACTTTTGGCTTTTCTTCCTCGCTAAGATGAACAAAAACATAAGATTTAAAGAGTGGCTCTTCCACCGTTTTAAGCCGGTCACTCCATTTCCTCTCCACCCTATTAAGAGGGCAATAGCTCTCAAGACCTTTTTCCAGAAGTATGCCATTGACCTTTTTCTCACATCGGGCTTTAGTATATATCGCGTACCAATTCTTCTTTACATCCATTTTTCAATTCTAATAAATTTTGTTTTTCTGCAAATGTATCCGTTCTTTCGAATTCATGGCAGTGCAAAGCTTTGCCACGTCAGTCACATTCAATTTTTGTAACTGATTGATCCATAATATTTTGCATTTCTTCAGCCGCCTATGACTTATAAGCGAAAAGGGTATAAGAGAGCCTCTGTTCAATTGCTCTTTATACCCTTCCAAATAAATTTATAACTAAAGACCAACGTCTTTTTCACAGGTAAAAACATAATTATTTTAAGGCGCAGGGTTTGATCTTTGCAATAGCTTAGATCAATCATTCTTCACCAGTTTATTGTTTTCTGGGTAGGCCGGATAATCCGGCTGCAAATATAGTAGATTTTCTCATCTTAAATGTTGACTATTTATTGAAAAACAGGTATTTAAGAGGGCCGGGAATTCTCTGCTCTAAACCATCTATTATGAGCGATTGGCCTTTTCTCAGGAATAAAAAACCTCCACCAGGCATTTGGTATAATCACGACACGATAATCTAGCCCCACCAGAAACGCCTTACAGTCATTTTCCAGCTCTTTTGAATGCGTTTCTACAATTAATTTGCATTTCCTCGATTCCAATAATCTTTTTACTCCCTTTAGGACAATCAGCTCTCCTCCATCTACATCTATTTTCATGAAAATTTCACCCTTTTCTCCAGCCAAAGGTTCTTCCAATGCAATATGTTCATTATCGGAAAAATCACATACATATTTGGAAATAATACTGACTTTGTCCATTGGGAAATTATTAAGCAGGAAATTTTTTCTCTGTAGTGGTGGGAATTTGTGATCTGAATCACACAAAAAAATAATGCCTTTCGGGTTCCATTTGTAATAAACGAGCCCGTAATATCCGTCTGAAGCACCTATATCTGCAAAAATTTCCGACCCGGTTGCAAACTTTCTAAAAGCGCCGTGAATTTCTCTTTCTTCCAGACCGAGTAATCTCTGGATTCTGTCGTCACGGTTTAGATTCATCATGATGCCCCTGGCAACTCCAAACCGGATCCTCTCATCCATATTACCTGAACCGAATAATATCCTTTTTAGGTATTTGTTCAATCTATAAATTATTATTTATGCAAAATAAGAGGTTTAATTTTTAGTTCTAATAGACTAATTTGTTAACGCACCCAAAAGAACCTCATCCTCTTCGATGGCCTCTGGAGCTGCTTCCTGTCAATTTGAGAATGAAAAAACCCCCAAATCCTTATCTTTAGTTCCATTCAATCTGCCGACATGAACAACCGTTTTTATTCCCTTGATGTCTTCCGTGGAGCAACCGTTGCATTTATGATCCTGGTTAATAATGCGGGTAATTGGGATTTTATTTACTCGCCTTTGGAACATGCTCCATGGCACGGTTGTACCCCCACGGACCTGGTATTTCCGTTTTTTCTTTTTGCAGTCGGCAATGCTTTCGCCTTTGTTTTACCAGGCTTGGAAAAGCAAGGGAATACCGCATTTCTAAAAAAGATAGGGATCAGAAGTCTTTTGATCTTTGGAATTGGCCTCTTTCTTAACTGGTTCCCCTTTTTTAATTGGCAAAACGGACATCTCGAATTCAGGCATTGGGTGAATCAGGAAAATCCTGAATTTGGCGTTCGTATTTTGGGCGTCCTTCAAAGAATTGCACTTTGCTATTTCTTTGCTTCGATTATTATATATTATTTCAAATCTAGAGGAGCATTTGTAGTAGCAGCCATTCTGCTCCTAATCTATTGGTTACTTTGTCTCGCATTAGGTACGCCAGGTGATCCATTCAGTATATCCGGCTATTTCGGAAACAGTGTTGACAGATCTATTCTCGGAACAGCCCATTTGTACCGGGGTGAAGGTGTTGCCTTTGATCCGGAAGGTATAGCAAGCACTATGGCAGCAATCGTAGAAGTGATCTTCGGCTATTTAGTCGGGAGTTATATTATACAAAAAGGAAGAACCTACGAAATGGTCACCAAACTTTTTGTGACAGGTTGCCTGTTAGTCTTTTTAGGCTACTGTTGGAATATGGTTTTTCCAATCAACAAAAAAATATGGACAAGTTCATTCACAGTATATACAACTGGCATCGCAATCTTGGTTCTTTGTGTGTTGATGGAGTTGATTGAATTCAGAGAAAAGAAACCACGCTGGACCAGGTTTTTCGATGTTTTTGGAAAGAACGCCCTTTTTGTTTTCATACTTAGCGGGTTTTTTCCCCGGATTTTGGGATTGATCAGATGGGTGGATGGAAAAGATGGGAATGGTCAGGCTTCCTATTCCTCCCCTCTCCCTTGGTTCTATGAACATATTTGCAGACCCCTCTCTGAGAACCAGAAAAACGGTTCCCTATTATTTGCATTAACTACGGTCGCTGTTTATTGGCTTTTTGCCTTTTGGATGGATAAAAAGAAGATTTATATTAGGGTTTAGAACAATTTGCCCTGTTCTCCAGGTCGACGAAATTTTGTGGTGTCCAGCGACCATTCTTCAGCGTTCATACCATAGAGCTTTCCATACTTTTTGTATTGCATGGATACCATCTTGGCAATATTGCCTTCGCCACGCATCCGCGTACCCCAACGGGAATCGTTTACCTTACCATCGTGGCTCTGTTCAATCAAATGCCAAACTTTATCAGCCCTGTCTGGAAAATTCTTGTATAACCAATCATGAAAAAGGAGTTTGATCGCGCCATTGAGGCGAATAAAGGTATAAGCAGTAAAAGTTGCTCCGTTTTCGCTGGCTGCTTTCATGATGCGCTGCATTTCGTGCTCATTCAATCCTGGGATCATTGGTCCCATCATTACCCCCATTCTAACACCCGCAGTACTTAATTCTTCTATTACTTTTAATTTTTGTTTTGCTGTTGTGGTCCTTGGTTCCATGATCCTTCTGAGATTTTCATTGAATGAAGTAATGGATACCATGGCTGAAACCAATCCCTTTTTCGCCATTTCCTGCAGCACATCCTTGTCCTTAAGGATCCAGGAATTCTTGGTAAGAATGCCCACGGGTTGATTAAATTCATTGCAAACCTCCAGCAGGCCACGTGTCAGCCTGTAGACCTGCTCGGCAGGTTGGTAACAATCCGTATTTCCGCTGAGCATGATCGGAATCGGTTGCCACTTGGGATGCATCAGGAACTTTCGCAAAAGCTGAGGCGCATTTTTCTTTACAATGATTTTTCTTTCAAAATCCAAACCGGCGCTGTATCCCCAGTATTCATGAACGTTGCGGGCATAGCAATAGATGCATCCGTGCTCGCATCCTGCATAAGGGTTCATGCTGTAGGACATGCCGACATCAGGACTCTCCACCTTATTGACGATTGTTTTCACTTCCTGTTCGATGTATTGGGTCGATATATTGGGTTCGGTCCAATCATCAATACTTTCAATATGCTCTTTTGTAAGCTCGTCTTTCAGGAAACGGTTCTTGGTATTGTATTGAGCTCCCCGCCCTTGCAAGTATTGGTCGGCTTCTTCTTTTTGTGTACCCGCGACCTTAAAATGGTCCTGCTGTAAATCTTTCATGTAAAACTTTTTAAGCGAATAACTCGCCTTGTTTGGTGGATACTGGGAGATTCATGAATTCAAAACGTTGCAAAATCTGCCACGCCTTGTCCCCCTGTCTTCTTTTTAATAAAAGCATACTATCTGCAATAAACCGTCCTGTGAAATGACGGTTGGAATATTCCAGCCAACCTTTTTCATATTGCCAGGGAAGTAATTTCCGGGCAATGATGAAATTCGGCTCATCGATAAAATGGGGTTTATGGTCATTATCCAGCTTTAAGAGCCGTTGGGTTTCCCGAAATTCCCTCACGAGGTTCCGTATGGGTTCCTTTGTAGTTACCTGTATGAAAATGGTATGGGCAGGGAAACTTCCAAAATCTTTCAATTCGATTTTGATGGGATGGTATCCCATCGCGACAGTTTTAAATCGATTTACGATGCGATCCTCTAACATTTCCAATTGGGTGAACCTGACCAGGGTTAAATGTGGCTTTCCCCAAAGTGCCTGAGAATTCGGGTAGTTTTCATGGAATTCCTTTTTGACCTGGATAATCCTGTTTCGCAATTCCTCATGTGGGCTGAGTACCAACAGGTATTCATTGACTTTGTATCCTGGCATCAGCTGAACAATATCTTTCATATTATTTTCTTATTTGAAGGTTATCAATACGGTCGAACAATATTTCTTCGAAATGACTTCATTGCTCACCAATTTAGCATAAATTTACTAAATATATTAGTAATCGAAAAGTTAATTTTTTATGGACAGAGAAATTTCTTACGCAGCTGCATCTAAGGGAAGCAAAGCCTCCTCTTTTCAAGCAAAGAAGCCTATAGGCATGGAATCCAGGACTGCTGATGATGAAAATGAAGTGAAAAAAAGTCTTGACCTCAATGAGTACCTTATTGGCAATAAAGCAACTACCTTTTTTATGAGGGTTAATGGGGACGCGATGATTGGAGCAGGTATTTTTGATGGGGATATGATAGTCGTGGACCGGTCACTTAAAGTATCGAATGGAAAAGTCGTTATTGCCATGCTAAATGGCGAAATGCTGATCAGAAGATTTGAAAAAAATTATAATAAGATTAGACTGTTGCCGGATACTAACCGCCTGTCGCCAATAGATATAGATCCTTCAGGAGCCGATTTTTCTATATGGGGGGTTGTAACCTATGTTATTCATGTGCCCTGACTAATGTCTTGTTCAGAGGAAATTGATGATTTTTTCCGCGTTTCTATGGAGCTATTTGCGAAAAAAATCAGTATTCACTCCATTTTTGGAAATGCGAAACCCGTCTTCCATTTCTTTACCACGCATTTCAATCTGACCATAATACCAGGGCATGCAAGGAGAAGGCGCGTTAATGCATAGATGATGGTTATCGCCCAGGTATATTTTTGTTTTGCCGTCATTTAAAAGCATGTAGGTAAAGGATGCCGCCTGATCAGGTTTATAATCAATGCTCTTTAACGGAAGCCACCAACAATCTTTTAATGAAAAGGGATAAGACGTTTGATAAAAATTAAATGCCTTTACCTCAAAATAGATGGAAAAAATGGCAAAAAAAGCAGGGGCCGCCAGATAAAAAATATTGTTCCTGATATCGTTGAAAAAATAGCTAAATAGGAGGAAAAAAGGAATACCGTAACAAAATATAATATAGATTTCTCCGAACCGGTATTCAGGATCGTTTATCAGCCAGATCAGGAAAGCGATATAAATAATAACCCAAACTTCCATGAGACTCCGGGCAAAATAGATTTTTTTCGCCCGGATAAATAACCAATATACTGGTGAAAAAAGAGCCAGTAACACCTCAACCCACCTCAGAATATGCCGCTCCCCTTCAAAAAAGAAACCAGCAAATAGTTCTTTGGTCCTTTGTACAACCGTACTATTCACAATTGCATTCATGTTTTTTGATTGATATGGCTCGAATCTGGCATTTATATAATCAAGATTAATCACTTCCCTGGGAACCTTCCAATCAGGAGACAAAGATCCAAAATCTGAAAAGGGCAAAGGATAATTAAAATAGCCGCTCAACAGGTAATTCCTGATTAACCAGGGGATGATAATCAGTACGAATAGAACTCCCATAAAGCCCAATGTCTTCATGTGCAAGAATTTACCTCCAGATTTCAGCAATAGATAAGGCAAAAACAACAGTAAAGGCGCCAGCGTGAGTTTAATGGTAACCACAAAAAAAAGGATGAAAAACAATATGAAAACGCGCGAAAACTGGAAGTCGCTTTTTCTGGCTAATAAAAATAGCCGGATGAGAATGTACCCTGCGGATAAAGCTGTTAAAAGATCTGGCGAAGGCGATGAGATATTAGGAAGTGTGATCCGAAGAATAAGTAACATCAGCGCAATGAGAATGATTTTAACGGTTTTTGTTTGGATACTGGCAACCATATTAAGGATCCATAGAAAAAAAACCAAAATAAGCACGCCGTTGAATGCATAAAGGGATTGATTCAGGATACCAGTAAACGCATATGGAGCCGAAATTATAAACGTTGCCGGGTTGAATCCAAAACGCCCGTGAAGATTTGCCAGACCTGGAATCACTTTAAAAGCCTCATACCACCTGATGGTCAGGAAGTGATAACCCACGCTGTCTCCATTGATAGGAGGAATAATCCAATAAACAAATAAGACGGATAATAGAAAGACTGCTAAAAAAAGGTATTCATTCTTCAATTTTTTTATTAATTGAACGAGTGCCCTGAACGGGGTTTTGAATGGTCTCCCTATAAGAGTTATAAAAACGCTCAACAAAAAAATTGGGAAAAGGACCTTGTAATCCACTGCCAGGAAGAAGGAGCAGATATTAAAGTATATATATGACACAATAACCCCGCTGAGAAATATCTCAAAAATACAAGCATGTATCTTTGTGTGAAATAACCGCTGGCAGACAGATTTAAAACCAAAACCCAGATTCCAAGAAATAAAGAAAATCAACACAGAACATAAACCCGTAGTAACCATATCAGATTATTTGAAGTTTGAGTGAGGTCAAAGTACGAAGTTCACCTTAAGATTAATGCGTAATTGAAAATAAAGTGTTCAAAAGGAAGGAGTTAGACTGGGTTTAGCGGTTGGGCAAACTTTATAGAGCAATCCCCAATCAACAATTTCTTTCGAATCTCAAAATATAAAACCACCACATCCGTCTACCTGTATAGTATGCAGGAGACATTGACGATACAGCCTCTAATGAGCAACCCGTCCAGGAAAAATATCAGCAGTGTGATAAGCCAGTTTGGTAAACGCCTTTTAGGATTTATCCGCCAGCGGGTGAATAACGAAGAAGATGCAGAAGACATCTTACAGGATGTCTGGTACCAGCTTACGGCGACTGTGGATACTGAGCCTATAGAACGCGTGAGCAGCTGGCTGTTCACCGTAGCCAGGAATAAGATCACCGATAGCTACCGGAAGAAGAAATCAGATTCTCTGGACAGTTTACTTGTTGGGGAAGATGGAGATGGGGATATCAATTTTGGCCAAATCTTACTGGACAACAGTAAGAATCCTGAAACCCAGCATCTCCGAAGCCTATTCTGGAAAACGCTCCAGGAGGCTTTACAGGAACTGCCGGAAGAGCAAAGAAATGTTTTTGAATGGAATGAGCTGGAAGACCTGTCCTTTAAGGAGATTGCCGAAAAGACGGGCGAAAAGGTCAATACACTCATATCCAGAAAAAGATATGCTGTATTGTATTTGCGGGAAAGATTGTTAACCCTGCATGACGAAATCATAAATCATTAAAAATAAAAATCATGAAACGTTTTGCACTACGTAAGATAATCGGCTTTATCATCTTAGCAATTATCGGACTATTTGTTTTCTCTGCGGTTGTGATGTTGTTATGGAATAACCTGTTGCCGCTGCTTTTCCATTTCCCTGCGATTAATATGTGGCAGGCGCTTGGGTTACTGATACTATTTAAATTATTATTCGGCGGCTTCCGCGGCGGTTGGGGACATGGTCATCCCTGGAAACAGAGGATGCAACAAAGATGGATGAATATGACGCCAGAAGAGCGTGAAAAATTCAAACAGGAATGGGGAAACCGCTGCGGCCGCCGTTTTCCGGAAGAAAAAACTGCTCAGTAATCATCCTTACCAAAACGCCAAATTCCAGCCCGTCTTATGACATCAACATCAATATTGTCAAGGCAATTCCATCAACCAACCGGCTTTACTGGAAAGTTAGTCGGCTGTTTGATGACAGCAAAAAATAAAGCACGTAGTGATTGGACCGTCGAACAACTGGATATTCAACCCTATCAACAGGTGCTGGAGATTGGGTACGGGACAGGCCGGACCCTGGAAGAGGTCGGGATGAAGATGAAAATCGGTTTAATCGCAGGTATTGACCACTCCGCAATTATGTACCAGGAAGCAACCAGGAGAAATAAAAGGTTTATCCAACAGCAACTGATGCAATTGCATATTGGCAAAGTCAAAGACCTGAGTTACCCTCCGCATTATTTCCATACCATTTATGGCAGCAATGTTCATTTTTTCTGGAAAGAGCCACAATATGAATTCTTACGGCTGGCCCGCCTGCTGAAAACAGGGGGTAAGCTGGTGATGGTTTTTCAACCAGGATGGGCAAACAAAGATGAGGATCTGCAACTCGCCGGTGAAAAGATCAAAAGAGAATACCAGGAAGCCGGCCTGGTTAATGTAGAGATCAGGTATAAGGATATGGAGCCGGTAACTTGTATCTCGGCAACAGGTTTTAAACCATGAATCAGCATATTAGTCAGCTCTTAGGCTTCGCGAAGGATTGGCCGTTGCAGCTTTGATACTTTGATAACTGATAGTGAGCATGGAAATGATGATGACGAGCGCCCCCGAAGCAAAGAATATCCACCAGCTCATTTGGGCTCTATAGGCAAAAACTTCCAGCCATTTATTCATTGACCACCATGCAACTGGGGTTCCAAGGACGATGGCGAGCAGAACCAATCTCAAAAAATCCCTTGAAAGCAACGATACAATATTCGTAACGGATGCACCAAGGACTTTCCGGATTCCGATTTCCCTGGTCCTTTGCTGGGAAACCAGAACGATCAATCCAAACAATCCCATGCTGGAAATAAAAATGGCCAGGGCGGCAAAATATCCAATAATCCTACTCAACAGTTGTTCACTCTCGTATAGATCATTAAGGGTTTTATCCAGATAATCGTAGGTAAAATCTTTTTCAGGGAAATAAATATTCCAATTTTTTCTAATGAAGGAAATGGTTTGAGCCGGGTTACCCGGGCTAATTTTTACAGAAAACGTCGTGAGGGTGCGAAAATCAATATCGAGTAATAAGGCATCCAAAGGTTGAAAAAGTGATTCTGCGTGGAAGTCTCTTACCACACCAATTATCGTCCCTCGTTTTAATGTTGTACCCTTGTTTCCAACAATGATCATTTGTTTGCCTATGGCATCTGCAGGGCTTTTCCAATGGTATCTTTTAACACCGGTTTCATTAATAATGAATCCTTCATTTTTATCTAAAGCAAAAGACTCTGAAAAATTGCGTCCTGCAACAATTTTCATACCATAGGCTGGAATAAAATTGTAATCCACCTTCATATTCATTGCAAATAGCTTGTCAGTCTGGCTAAAGCCTTCTGGAATGACACCTCTCCGGATTGCTCCCTGGCCCGGTTGAACATCAGATAAGGTTACTGTTTTCACCCGCGGATTGAGCAGGATTGACTGGCGGAAGGCCTGCAAACGGTGGTATAAACTATCATCGGGATGATTAAAGATAGTATTGATGTTATTAGTGCGGAAGGGGAGGATTAATACCTCATCTTTCTGGAATCCGAGCTCCAGTTTTTGGATGAAATGTATTTGCCGCAGAACCACCATGGCCCCAATCATTAGGGCGACAGAAGCTGAAAATTGAAAAACCATCAAAGCACTCCGGAGAAATCCTTTGCTGGATTTGCCATTTGAAAAATCGCTTTTCAAGGTCTCGGATGGAAGGAATCCGGTCATGTATAATGCCGGATAAAACCCTGAAAGCAGACCCACCAATAAAAAAATGATAGCGAACGCAATCCAAAGATAACCATCTGAGAAAAGCGTTTTGGCAAGAAAATGTTTTTGTGTAAGCTCGTTAAATACCGGTAAAAAAATGGCAACTAGAGCTATAGAACACAGGAAAGCCATAAAACTCATCAATACCGATTCACCTAAAAACTGAAGGATCAATTGTTTTTTTTCTGCGCCCAATACTTTTCTCATTCCTACTTCCCTGGCCCTGCGGATGGATTGGGCTGTTGACAGGTTTACAAAATTAATCCCCGCAATAAGCAGGGTAATTGTAGCAATCCCTATAAACAGATATACAAAAGTGATGCTACCCACAGGTTCCACTTCACTCATTAATTTCGAACGGAGATGAATGTCTTTGACAGATTGAAGCCGGTATTCTATATCCTTGGCAAAATCTTTCGTGGCAAATCGTAGAAGAAATTGTGGAAAACGGGAATTTATTTTTTCCGGATCTTGATTGGGTTTTAGCAACACATAGTTGAGGGAATGGCTAATGATCCAGTTACTGGGCAAATTTTCCCGGCCCTCTTTGGATATGGTGGCAAACATGGTTTCATAGTTTGAAATCAGATCCATATGTATATGGGAATTGTCCGGATAATCGGCAAAGACACCCGAGACTATGAATGGAAACTGGCCATCCAACAGGATTGATTTTCCTAAAGCTGGTATGTCCCCAAAATATTTTTTTGCCGTTTTCTCTGAAAGTAAAATGGTAAAGGTGTGCGATAGCGCAGTCTGTGGATTGCCTTCCAGGAAATTGAATGAAAAGATTTTCAGGATGGCAGGATCGGCAAAGAAAAACCGGGTTTCTTGAAATTTGTTTGTGGATTGTTGAATGGTGGCTGTCCGGGGAAATAACCGGGCCGATTCCTCAATTTCCGGAAAATATTGTTTCAGCAATGGCGAAACTGCCGGCGAAAGAGAGGATAGTGCACTCGGCAGTCCGGCGAATTTTGGATTATACGTAACGCGGTACATCCGGTTCAGGTTCACCTGAAAACGGTCATAGCTCAATTCATCGCGAACAAATATCAAGATCAGAAAGCAGCAGGTCATCCCGAGGGCAAGGCCAAAAATATTTATGGCAGAGAGGATTTTATTTCTGCCAATGTTCCGGATGGCAACCCGCAAATAGTTTTTGTACATAGCCGAATTGCTTGTACGTAAATGTAGGAAATCCGGGTTTATACTTGCATTCCGGCATACATTTGGATTGCCCAAACCAGCCAATTTCAATCTGAAACCGGTTTTGCCTTCCAGGGAACCTCTATTAGGATTGAGAAATTAGCATCTAATGGTTCATTCGGTCCGGAGGCTTTTCACCGGATTGCTTAAGGCTGCTTTCAGCGATTGAAAGCTAACTGTCAGCAAGGCAATAGAAACAATTGCAATAAAAGGAAGCACAAAATAGGTCCACTGGATGCTGATCCGGAAGGCGTACCCCTCCAGCCACCCATGCGCGGCATACCACGCCAACGGGCTTGCGATAACAAAAGCAACCAATAACAAAGCCGTAAATTCCTGAAATAGAAGTTTCAATATACCGGCTGCAGATGCACCGAGGACTTTTCTAATACCGATTTCTTTTGTGCGCTGAAGTGTCGTAAATGAAGCCAGACCAAATAATCCCAGGCACCCAACCAGGATGGCTAAAGTGGTAAACAAGCTGAATACCTTGCCAAAAAGTTGATCAGCCTTATATTGTTCATCAAAATGATCGTCAAGAAAAAAGTATCGGAAAGTATTCCCTGGAAAATATTTTCCCCAATCAGCCCTCACCTGTTCGATGGTTTGGTTAACCTGTCCTGAGTTGGTCTTGATAGAGAAGTAGCCCCTGATATCCGGGATCAACCGGAGGATCAGTGGTTCGTACGCCTCACGCAGGGATTGTTGATGGAAATTTTCAGCGACCCCGTCAATCGTATATTGATTACCCCAGAAATCTATGCGTTTACCGACGGCTTCTTCTGGTTTATCGAATCCGAGCTGTTCTATACCTTTCCTATTAAATATGACGGCACTCGAATCAGCACCAAAGCTTTTTGAAAATATACGCCCTGCTACTAGTTTGAATCCATAGGCTTCAATAAAATCATAGTCGACCCCGATCACACGGTATTGATTGCTTGCGGATTCGTCCGCACCCACCAGTTTAATACCTCCTGCATTCCAACCCACGGGTTCCCCCGGAATGGAAGATGATACCGTAATGCTCCTGATGGAGGCATGCCGCAGCAGCTCTTCTTTAAACGCCGTCATTTGCTGCATATAGGTAGAATCTGTAACTATGGGTGGGCTAACAATCAGGGTCTGCTCAATATTAATGCCGAGAGATTGTTTCCTCATGAATTGTATTTGCCTGTATACTATCAAAGTGCCAACTAGCAGAAATAAAGAAGCGGCGAATTGAAAAACTACCAGTGATTTTCTCAAAAATGATCCTTGTTTTGAAGTAATAAGTTTACCCTTCAACACAGCAACTGGTTTAAACCCCGAAAGCACAAAGGCTGGATAAAGCCCAGAAAAAAAAGTGCCTATAATGAACAAGGATGCCAGGCCGATCCAAAAATCAGGATTTGCAAGCAGAGAAAAAGAAAGATGCTGACCGGAAATTTGATTGAAAGTGGGAATTGCAATCAGCATGAGCAGCAGTGCGAGTATCATGGCAAAGCCGTTGAGCATAGCCGATTCAAAAAGGAACTGCATAATGAGCTGTCCTCGTCCTGATCCCACCGCTTTCCTGACACCCACTTCCCTGGCCCGGCTAATTGCCCTCGCTGTGGCCAGGTTCACGTAATTCACCCAGGCGATCACCACGATAAAAAAAGCGATTCATAGAAGGAGGTAGACAGTTTTTCCATCACCATTCACCCCGGGCTCCTTCATATAATGAGAATAAAGATGGATGTCCTGAATTGGTTGCAATAAATAAATCGCCGAAGAATTGTATTTTTTCAGACCTGCACCGGCCAACTTTTCCACAATGGCAGGAAATTTTGCTTCGACCATTCTGGGGTTTGCATCCTTATGAAGCAATAAGTAGGTCAAACAACCATCCCTTTGCCAGGCGTTTTCTGCTTGATTATTGCCCTCCAACTTCAGAAAGCTGGCGTAGGAAAGCAGGGCGTTGGGCTTGAGTTGGGTATTGGCCGGCATGTCCTTGAATACTCCAGTTATTTTGTAGCTAAGCTGCTCATTTAGGTTTAAGGTTTTCCCTATTGCATGAGTGTCCCCGAATAAGTTTCGCGCCGTGGTTTCAGAAATTACTATGGTAAAGGGTTCTACCAACACTGTTTTTGGATCACCTTCGAGCAAAGCATAAGAAAAAATCGTAAAAAAAGAAGGGGATGCAAAAAATACCCTTTCGATTTGATAAGGCTGATTTCTGACAATGACCACCTGATCATTTGAGCGGACAACTTTCACATAATCTTCAATTTCAGGAATGGCATCTTTAAAAGAATTTCCTACTGCGTAAGCTCCTGCGGCCCACTGGGTACTTAGTTTTCCCTTATTGTAACGGTCTTGACGGACACGGAAAATCCTCCCTTTTTTTGTCTGAAAGTTTTCAAAACTCAATTCAAAGGAAACGTATTGCAGGATCAACAGGCAAGCGGAAATCCCGATGGCTAAACCGATGATGTTGATGCCGGAATAAGCCTTATGGCGGATCATATTTCTAAGGGCGATCTTAAAATAATTTTTAAGCATGATGTTGTCTTTACCTAGTCTTACCTTGGATTCAGCCTTCAATGCATGAATTAAGATGCAGCATTTCAGAACCTATCGCGACCCATAGGAGGATGATCGTGAAAAGGGAAGGAATTATCCATCGGAAAGACCCAGGCGGAATGAAGATGTTGCATATCAGCAATGATTAAACCTGGGAAGCCGGCATTTCCCTGCTAACCAATTTCAACGAAATTGCCCAAAGACGCTCGGCATTCGATGGATCGAGCGCATAGGATGCAACACCTTGATAATTATCCGGACGGCGCTGAACCGTCATGGCTTCGTTACAATCCTCGAAATACCGGCCACCGACGCCTTCCAAAATAGGAGATGTAGCCAGAAATACCGAAGTTGCTGCACCTTGCTGCGGCGTCTTTTGAAACTCTGGCGGTGTTTTCAATTTCCCACCAACATGCCTTTGTAGGTTAGTCGCGATAGCCCCAGGATTCAGGGCATTAGCCACAATGCCATCTTTCGCCCAATGCTTGGATACGGCTACACTAAATAAAATATTGGCCGTTTTTGATTGACCGTAGGCAGCCCAAGGTTCATAAGCGCGAAAATCAAATTGAATATCATCAAAAACAACGGGGGAGAGCAGGTGAGCTGCTGAACTCACCACTACTATGCGGGCATTCCCAGCTGCAGCCAAGGCATCATGTAATCCTATGGATAAGGCAAAATGACCCAAATGGTTGGAAGCAAATTGCATTTCCCAACCTTCGGGGCTTTGCTGACGCTCAGGCAGGGCCATCACCCCCGCATTATTGATAAGGATATGCAAAGGTCCTTTCCAGCTCTCCACGAAATGCTTAATGGAATCCTGATTAATCAGATCCAGATAGACCACCTCTATTTTCGCCTTAGCGGTTTCAGTGATCAATTCGCTGGCAATTTTTTTCCCTGCTTCCAAATTCCTGACGGCGAGCGTGACATCCGCGCCCGCAATGGCCAAAGTTCGCGCTGTTTCAAGGCCAATACCGGAAGCGGCGCCCGTTACAATCGCTTTTTTGCCAGAAAGCTCAATTCCCTCAATCACTTCCAAGGCCGTAGACCTGAACCCATATATTGATTTGATTAATGTCATTATATTTTATTTTATCCTGGTGACCCGCGCCCCCAGACGTTAGTTAGTATTTGAAATGAGACCAATGGATAGATAAGAATAAATAGAAAGTAAGTCTTAAAAAGTTCAAATTTGTTTCTTTAGATCAATAATCTGGTTCCCATAAGCGTGAATAAAAAAATGAGGATTAGGGGCATCGATATCCTATTGATGCTTATCTGAGGGTTGTCCAAATGATCGTCCATGAGTTTTCCGTATACAATCAAAAACATCAGCGGTGTACTGAGGCAATCAAAAAGCAATAATGGATTGGGAACTGGCAATTGTGCAAGAAGCGACAGGATTCCCCCGATGATAAGTGGATAAAGAATGATTTGCCTGCTTCTTGATTTCCTTTCTGTAATATTCCTTCCATAAGCCGCGAACCGCTCTCCAATATTGCGTAGTGTTTTTACAAGAAGGAGCAAACACAATATTGAAAAAGCAATCGTGATATAAATGGGGAAATGAAGAAGATAAAGTATTTGCCCCGTGTCACCATATGTGAAAAATGGGGCGCAAACCATATAGCCGAAAAATAAAATGAATCCATGTAGGGACAACCAAAGCGTAAACAGGCTAAACATGTTTTTTCGGGCGACTCTTGCATTTATAAACAAAAAGAATACGCCCTGTAGAAGAGATATAAGGGGGCCCGCACCTGCGATGATGATTTTTTGAAAATCGGAAGCAAAACCAGAGTAGGAGCCATAATTGGGATGCATGACAGCGTCAAAGCCCCAAAGCCTTTCAATGGCAAAATGTCCGCTCTCATGAATGATCAAAGTCAGTAAGGCGGTTGTCGTATAAATAAGGACTCCGTTCAGTACCGTATATTTCTTAATCATAGGTCAACAAACAAATGAGTAATGCAATTCCAGCAATGTCTGGCAACAATTCTCAAACGGCGAAGCTACCATCATTTTTGTTTTCCACATATTGAAAAAAAGCGGATCTTCCGGTATAAACCAATAAACATGAGGATTCTATATATTATCAGCCTTTTATTTTTTACTTCTGCGGTTTCTGCGCAAAATACTGCAGGCTATAAATTACCCCCCAAAGACATCACTGATATGCTTCTTGCCAAGCCCACACCAGACATCATTGTCGATAGCCGGGGGGAATGGATGCTGCTGGCTCAACGCAATTCCTATCCCCCGGTAGAAGAGCTCGCACAACCCGAATTGCGTATTGCCGGTCTGCGGATCAATCCAAATAACTTTGCAAGAAGCAGGCAAAATTTCCTGGTAAACGACCTTACCCTGGAAAATATTCATACAGGTGCCCTCTATAAGATAGCCTGTTTGCCCGAACCATTGCTTGCAAACGGCATAAACTGGAGCCCTTCAGAAAAGAAGATCGCTTTTATTAACACAGGTAATAAACGTGTCGACTTATATGTGATCGATATCGCAGAAAAGAAGGCCACCCGGGTAAACAAAGCTCCATTGAATACTGTTCTCGGAAGCATCTATGTATGGGTGGATGATAAAACAATACTGTATAAGGTTTCCTTGAGACCAGTGACCGAGGCCCCTACTAAACAGCTAATGCCTGCAGGACCCGCCATCCAGGAAAGCCTTGGCAAAACAGCCCCAAGTCCCACCTTTGAAGATTTAATCAAGACACCCTATGATGAAAGTCTTTTTTCTTTCTATGCGCTCGCGCAATTGGTAAAAAATACCAATGGCATTGAAACACCAATTGGCAAACCGGCTATTTTCACCAGCCTGAGTTTATCACCAGACAATAAGTATTTATTACTCCGGATCGCGCATAAACCCTTCTCTTACCTGGTCCCTGCTGGCGGATTCAATTCCACCATGGTCATCACAGATCTCATAGGTACAACCATCAAGCAATTGGCAGAATTACCTTCTTCAGAAACTTCACCCACGGGTTTTGACAATGTGCAGGATATTCCCAGGAACTACAGCTGGCGGAACGATGAGCCGGCAACCGTTACCTGGTGCAAAGCCCTTGATAGCGGACTTATCCGAAATAAAATGGACTTTCATGATGCTGTATATGCGCTATCCGCTCCTTTTAGCGGAGAAGCAAAGGAATTATTTAAGACTAAAATGCGCTTCCTGTATGTTACTTGGGGAAATGAGAATCTTGCGCTGGTAACAGAAAATTTAAACGGTAAACAACTGACACAAACTAGCCTTTACAACCCCTCCAGCGGTCAAATGGATTTGCTTTTTGCCCGTAATCAAATGGATGGCTATAAAGATCCCGGATTCCCCGTCCTGATGAAAAATAAGTTTGGCAGGTATACCATACAGGCCGTGGATAATGGCACGAAATTATTGATGAATAACAGGACGGGCAGTTCTCCAGGCGGGGATTTGCCTTTCCTTGCTAAATTTGATCTTGCCAGCAAATCCTCAGATATTGTTTGGCGTTGCAGCGAAGGGAGTTATGAAACTGTGGTTGCGGTTTTAGATCCTAAAAATTTGGAATTGATTACCAGGAGGGAAAGCCAGCATGATGTTCCCAATTATTTCGTTAAAAACCTGGTTTCGAAGGTGGCTGACAGGCCAATCACCCACTTCACCAATCCTTATCCACAACTCGACGGAGTCAGTCAAGAAAAGATCACTTATAAAAGAGCTGATGGAGTAGATCTAACTGGTAATCTATACCTGCCTAAAGGATATGATGCAAAACGGGATGGCCCCTTGCCGGTTTTCATCATGGCTTACCCCATCGAATTTAATTCGGCTTCCTCGGCAGCTCAGGTGCGGGGGAGTAAAAACCAGTTTCCATTGATATACTGGGGCTCTCCTGTCTTTTGGGTTACCCACGGTTACGCGATACTGGACGATGCTGAGATGCCCATAGTAGCTGCGGATTCCAGCAAAAAGCCCAATGATGATTTTATTAATCAGTTACGTATGAATGCGGAAGCGGCTATCTATAAATTGGCTGCATTGGGAGTCGGAGATAGCAACCGGGTCGCCATTGGCGGTCATAGTTATGGTGCATTCATGACAGCCAACTTACTTGCCCATACCAACCTGTTCAAGGCAGGTATCGCCAGGAGCGGGGCGTACAACCGTAGCCTTACGCCTTTTGGCTTCCAAAATGAGGACCGCACTTATTGGCAGGATCCGAAGTTATATTATGAGATGAGTCCTTTCAGCTATGCCGACAAAATAAAAACGCCTTTGCTGCTGATCCATGGAGAAATGGATGATAATACCGGCACCTTCCCGATTCAAAGTGAACGTTTGTACAATGCGATCAAAGGAAATGGCGGAACAGTCCGTTATGTCGTCCTGCCTTACGAGGCGCATGGATATAGAGCAAAGGAAAACCTCCTCCACATGCTCTACGAACAAAACGAATGGCTGGAGAAATATGTAAAGAACGCAGATAAAAATAGTCCACTGAACGAAGGAAAGAAAGCGTTTTAAAAGGTATTGCGTTAGCGGCGTTTCTGCCCCTAAATGTCGCATAACTGGAAACCCTCCAAATGATGTAATAGTATTGGACACCCCTGAATCAAAAGCGGACAATCCTCAAGGAAGCTAAAGCATAGACAATTGATTAGGAGTAACATAAGGAAATGGCACTATCTTGGTAGCCTGCCTGTATGGTTATTTCAGGATCAATTTAATATTGTCACACATGCTTAAAAATTATTTCAAAACCGCTTATAGGAATTTGGTTAAGAATAAATTTTATACCTCAATCAATATTCTTGGTCTGGCTTTTGGTTTAGCTACTTGTCTGCTGATCATTTTGTATGTCATGGATGAGTTGAGCTACGATCATTATAACCGATACGCAAAAAGAATATTCCGGATAAATAATGAACTCAAGTTTGGGGGGAATCATATTGATCTTGCAGTAAGCGACGCTGTGATGGGACCCACCATTCTTAGGGAATTTCCGCAGGTTGAACAATACACCAGGCTTCAAAGTGCAGGCGATTTTTTTGTTAAGAAGGGGAATCAAAAGTTGAGGGAATCAAGATTTGCGTATGCAGATTCCACACTATTTGAGGTATTCACAATTCCCATGATTTCCGGTGACCCCATAACAGCGCTGAGAGATCCTCATTCCATCGTCCTTACAGAGCGTATGGCCACTAAATATTTCGGAAACAGTAATGCCTTGGGGGCGACTTTGCAGGTCAATGATAATGATATGTATAAGGTGACAGGTGTGATTAAAAACATTCCTGAACAGTCCCACTTTAATTTTGATTTTTTTATTCCCATGTCCGAAAATGAATCCAGCCGGAGCACGGCCTGGTTAACTGAAAATTTCAACACCTATCTAATTCTAAAAAAAGGAACTGATCCCAAAAGACTGGAGCCACAGTTGAATGATATGCTGGTCCGTCACGTGGGGCCCGAATTGAAGAGTCTTTTAAATCCAAGCATGGCCGAATTCAACAAAGGAGGAGGATTTGTACGTTGCAGTTTGATTCCACTGGAAGATATTCATTTGCATTCCAATAAGATTGGCGAGCTAGGTCCAAATGGCGATTTTCAAATGGTCAATATATTTTCCGGGATTGCATTATTGATATTATTAATAGCCTGCGTAAATTTTATGAACCTTTCTACCGCTCGTGCCTCCTCCAGGGCAAAAGAGGTTGGCATGCGGAAAGTGTTTGGTTCCTTAAAGAAAAATTTAATTCAGCAATTTATTACGGAATCGGTACTTATGAGCATGATCGCTTTGGGCGTTGCTATTCTTTTAGCGGGGTTGCTCCTGCCCTATTTTAATCAGCTGGCCGGGAAAAAAATACCTTTTCAGTTCATGTTTCAGCCAATCATGCTTCTTTCTTTCCTCCTGCTTGTGCTTATTGTAGGAGTCCTTGCAGGCAGTTACCCAGCTTTTTATTTATCTGCATTTCAGCCTATAAAAGTGCTTAAAGGCAAACTGGCTACCGGTTTTAAAGGATCCTTGTTAAGAAATGCCCTGGTTATCATTCAGTTTTCCATTTCCGTCATCCTCATTGTGGGGACTATCGTTATCTATAACCAACTCACATTTATCCGCAATAAAGATATTGGTTTTAACCGCAATCAGGTATTGATTCTCCACGGCACCGATGTGCTGAAGGATCAGGCTCCTAGTTTTAAAAAGGAGCTATTAAGAATCAGTGGTGTGTCTCATGTAACCATGACCGATTATTTACCCGTGAATGGCTTGAGGGGCAACAACACTTATTTCCCCTCCGCATCGCTTGATCCAAAGATGGGTATTTCCTTGCAGCAGTGGAAAGTTGATGAAGATTATATCCCCACTTTGGATATCGGAGTATTACAAGGCCGGAATTTTTCGACTCAATTCCCATCGGATTCGAGTGGCATCATCATCAATGAAGCAGCTGCCAAATTTCTAGCCACCAAAGACCCGCTGAATAAAAAATTATACCAGGTCGAAGACCTCAATACAAAAAAATTGGCCGAGTTTCATATAGTAGGCGTTATCAAAGATTTTAATTTTAACTCCCTGCGTGATGTGGTCACTCCTTTAGCCATGTTGCTTAAGAAAGATTACAGCAGCATTGCCATCCGGATCAACACCTCCAATATAACTTCTGTTGTCGCTCAAATAAAAAATAAGTGGGAATCAATCGTCCCCAATCAACTTTTTGATTATTCCTTCATGGATGAGGAATTCAATAACCTATATGCTTCGGAACAGAGAACCGGGCAGATTATCATCACTTTCGCAATACTGGCTATCCTGATCGGCTGCCTTGGTTTATTTGGATTGATCACCTATGCGACGGAACAAAGAAATAAAGAAATTGGAATACGTAAAGCCCTTGGCGCATCAATCGGCAATATTGCTGGGATGCTTTCAAAGGATTTTTTAAGATTGGTTATCATTTCCTGGTTGATCGCCTTTCCGGTTGCCTGGTATGTGATGGACAAATGGCTGCAGGATTTTTATTACAGGGTGACCATTAGTTGGTGGGTTTTCGCAGGAGCAGGAGTTTTTGCTTTATTCATAGCGATGGTTACTGTAAGTTTTCAAGCCATCAGAGCAGCGGCAACCAGTCCTTCTAAGAGCTTGAAATCAGAATAGCAACGGTTCTAAGGATTGTGGAACTCGTTAAACTTCATCATTATGAACAACAATTACTTCAAAATCGCGTGCAGATATCTGTTAAGAAATAAATTTTTCTCCTTCATTAAGATTACCGGACTGAGTATTGGTCTTTCAGCCTGTATGCTGATTTTCCTGTATAGCAAAGATGAAATAAGCTATGACCGTTTTCATGAAAAAAAGGCAAACCTATACCGGGTTTCCCAAACTTTTCAATTCGGCAAGAATAGCGCACAGAAATTGGGCATTACCACCGAACCTCTTGGTCCCGCTTTCAAAAAGGATATCCCGGAGATCAGTAATTACATCAGAACCAGCGGCGCCTTAGTAACCTTAAAGAAAAGTACAGAAGTTTTTACGGAACACCCCTTGTTCGTAGATGAAGACTTCTTATCTGTCTTTACCTTTCCTCTGCTGAAAGGAGATGCGAACACTGCATTAAAAGAGATCAATTCTGTTGTGCTGACTTCATCATCTGCAAAAAAATATTTTGGCAGTAGCGACGTGATTGGCAAGACCCTGCAAGTAAAATATCAGAACGAATTCGATAATTTCACGGTGACCGGATTGGCTGAAGATCCCCCTCAAAACTCCACGCTTCGTTTTGATCTCTTACTTCCATTTGCATACAAGAAAAAATTCGAGAATACTGAGGAATGGTTCGGAGGAAACCTAAATACCTTCTTATTGCTTCTGCCAACAACCAAGGTGCTAATTGTCGAGAAAAAAATGCAAGCCTTGTTTGACCAGCACACAAAGGAAGAGTTGGGCTCAATGAAGCAACAACAAGGGATGGCAGTAAAAATCACTTTAGGCCTTCAGCCCTTAGCCGATATTCACCTCAATACTCAATTGGGCCAGGCATTAGATGATGTCAGTAACCCTCTGTATTCCTATGTTTTGATTGGTATTGCGGTTTTTATTTTGATCATCGCCTGTATCAATTTCATTAATCTTGCCATTGCACAGTCCTTGAAACGCAGCAAGGAAATCGGAATCAGGAAAGTAGTCGGAAGTAGCCGCAAACAATTGATCTGGCAATTTCTGATTGAATCCTTTGTTGTTTCTTCGGTAGCTTTCCTCATTGCAATTCCCTTAACACAACTCATCCTCCCTTTCTTCAATGAGCTGGCGAATAAAAAATTGAGCCTGTCTTATCTTTCTGATAGCTATTTATATGTTGGATATTTCCTGCTTTTACTGATCACCTCATTCATTGCAGGTTTTTATCCCGCACTAGTATTGTCAGGATTTCAACCTGTAAAAGTCCTAAACAATAAACAAAAACTGCTGGGAAAAGGGTATTATGCAAAGGGGCTGATCGTTTTGCAATTTGCCCTGGCGATTTTTCTGATCATTGCCACGATTGCCATTAACAGCCAGGTCAATTTTCTACTGCATGAAAAGCTAGGCTATGAAAGTAAGAATTTAGTCAGAATCAATCTGCCTAACAATAAAGCAAGCGATAAGCTACCTGAGATCTTTAAACATGAATTAGCCAATAAAAACACAATCTTAGGCGTTGCCGCGAGAAATTGGGCGGAAAGCATCCAATTCCCTTTAACTGTCGAAGGGAAGCAAATTACGATTGATTATAATAAAATCGACCCTCAATTCTTTTCTACATTTAAGATTCCTATTATAGCCGGCAGGAATTTCTCATCGGATTTCCCCTCTGATCCCCAGCATGCCGTGATTGTGAACGAGAACTTCGTGAATGAAGCCGGGTGGAATATTAATCAAGCAGTTGGGAAACTAATAGGCGAAGATCATAAGACAGTCGTAGTTGGGGTCATCAAAGATTATCATTTTGCACCATTGAGGGGAAAGATAACCCCGCAACTATTTTCAATGGATTCAAACTGGAACTACGGACAAATATGGGTGAGGATCAGCCCAGACAATATTCCTAAAACCTTGTCTGAGTTGCAGACAATATACAAGAAAATATTACCTTTTTTTCCCTACGACTACCAGTTCATGGACAATATCAATGCTCGAAATTATGAGGTAGAAAGGAAATGGAAACAAATTTTAAGCGTTGCATCCGTTCTATTTATTTTTATTTCCTGCTTGGGGCTTTTGGGAATTGTTATTTTATCTATCGAAGAGCGGACTAAGGAACTTGGGATCAGAAAAATATTGGGCGCTCCCGTATTCAGCATCATGCGGCTCATCATGAGGGAATTCTTCGGACTCATCCTGCTGGCATTTGTAATCACAGCGCCATTGGGTTATTACACGGTGCACGAGTGGTTACTGAATTTTGCCTACCACATTAATATAGGTTGGTGGATGTTCGCATTAGCCGCCCTGCTTGTAATGGCCATTGCATTGCTGACCATGTGTTTTCAAACATTCCGTGCAGCCCGGGTCAACCCAGTGAAAAACTTAAGAACGGAATAGTGTCATTTCGATGATTTCCGGTTATTTTTTTAGATTTTATCGTATGCGAATGCAGGTAAATTAGCCTGTAATCCTTCCTGCTATTAACAAAACCTTCACCCTTCCCCATTAAATCATTGGTATCAATTGCAGTCCTATATAGGAGTTTATTTGATGAGAAATCATGAACCCTTAAAACAATTGATCACTTAAAATTTAAATTTATGAAACGTTTATTCTTTGCATTTTTACTCGTAGCCGGTACACTGGTTGCAACTACCAGTGATGCGCAAGCGTTCAGAGGCAGGATAGGTTTTGGATTTCCTCACAGGGCATATTTTGCTCCCCGGGTCGTACTTCCGGTTCCTGTTCCAGCACCTTATTATGGTTATGGTGGTTATGGCGGAGGCGTAGTAGTAGCCCCACCCGTTTATGGATATGGATACGGCTATCGCCATTATGATCCTTATTTCGCCCACGGTCGCAGATTTGGATATCGCCGTAGGTGGTAGGAATATGATGATCCAATATTTAAGAAACCGTCCTGCTCACCCAGGACGGTTTTTTCATTTAGAATTGTCAGAACTATACTTTTGATGTTGGATGGTTGCTTAATTTCTTACCTCTTGGTCTAACAATTCGGGTCCACTTTTTGAGATTTTTGCTCGGCGTAAATGCTTAAAATAAGTAGCTGGATAAAGATGCATTCATTTTCCGCAATAAACCTTATACGTTTTAATGAAGTAGTTACTCAATTCACAGTATTAGGACGGTTTTTTATCCCCCGTTTTAAGATTGGTCAAGAGCATCTTGAACCGACCTTTTGGGTTGATTGAATTCGGAGCTTCAGCAGGTATGATGATCCCCTGCCCCGACTTGACAAGATTGGGTACTTTGTCAATGACAATCTCGGCCTCGCCGTCAATCACTTGAGCGAAACTTTCATCGTGTGAAGTCTTCTCTGGCATTCCTTCTCCCTTGTCAAAGGACATCACGCTAATATTTCCGGATAATTTTTTGACAATAGTCTTAACCACTATTGAATCGAGCACATAATTAATGAGTCGAGCAATAAAATGAGGCTTAGATTTTACAAGTCGCGGATCTTCCATCTAACAAAGGTGAGTTCTTTTGAACTGGGAAGTGTTACATACCCATGAAAATAAGTTATATCATTCACACATCCGTAGAGTGCAGAACAAATTATCGAGGAAACTTTAGAGCTCCACTAGATATTAATTAACGCACAATTGTGATCGCCATTACTCATTAGGTTGTCACTTTATCTCTTTTTTTATAGTTACGCGTCTCTTTCCGGATTTTCCAAATCGTTTCTTTTACTGCGCAATCAGTAAAAGCCTTTCGGAACTCTGCAGAATCGGAAAACTTGATTTGCTCAAGGCATCTGGATTCAAAATGAACGTTAAATGAATTTTGCTCAAATGGCCAAGGTTTTACTACCAATATTCCAGCGGCAATCTGAAATAATTGGTAAGGTACATGGTTAGGCCCCGTACTTATTTCAACTGATCGATTTTCGGGCGGGATTTGGCCCTGACAAAGGATTAGTGAAAAAGCATCACACCACTCCAGTAAGGCATATATTTTTTCGAGTTCTCCCTTCTTTATTCCTAGTGTAGTTTGTAAAGAACTTCGGATTTTTTTTTGCTTTTGCAGAAAATGAAAAGCTTCCTTGTTGGAGGTTGACTGTTTCCGATATAAAAACTCCATATGCAGCGACGTTAATAACGCAATATATTGCGACTTAGTCATAGTTAACATGGACAATCTCTGACAATGAAATTTATTGAATATTTTCATGGAATAGTTAAGTGGTCCGCCACTTGGAGTGAGCAACTCCTCTCCATCCAACTCAATTTCGGCATCATCATGCTCCGCTATAGCAAGTAAAGTTTCAATCCATCGATTGGGCCTGTTTTTTATTTTCCAATGAAATGCAAACTGTACAGCCAGGATTCCATGTGATCGCTGCGTGATCACTTCCCATTCCTCTTTTTTATAGGTAACAATCATATTTCAATAATTGTAGCCCGAACCAGGATCCAAAATTACGACTAAAAAAAGGGGTTTCTCTGAGGCAGGGCACCCATTTGCCCTACTGACTGTTATCCAGGGCAAGATGTTTCGTAAGTCCCATGCTTTTCTTTAATTTTTTTAATCTTATGGAAAATGGAGTGGCATCTAATTCATCATCAATCACCACCTGTTTTATATTTGTATAGTTTTTTGGGGTTAGGTTTATTTCCGTGTGGTAATATTTTTCTTATATGCAGAGTGAAAAGTTCAGGCACTCGCTGTGTTTAGCAGTAATACTACTAATACCCTCTCGTAGTTCTACTAAGTTGTATTCAAAAACATGGGAATAGTATAAAATATTTTTAGGGAAGTGTAACATTTCATTGACCAATAAGATAGACCTTCGCTGAATTACTCTCACTTTTAAAGTCAATAAATTACTATCAAACACAACCGGGTTAAGAGAGAATTTTTATCCTACCATTCCTTTGTATAACGGTATGTTTTTAGTCAGACAAAGGCTCTGGGAAAAACAGGGCTTTTGTTTTATTTGACTCTGAGAATCCCGAGACTACACCTGGGGTTTTTTCTTATCTATGTAGAAAAGGTTTATTCAGTTAATAGTCAATACAGCAGATTGCTTTGAAGAGTATGTGACAGATGAAGAACGTCCGATCATATGATATTGAAGTCTAATGGGGACAATGCAACCATTCAAACAACGCTTCACTTGCCGGGAGGCTACCAGAATAGCAAGCGCAGATCAGATAATTTAAGCGACATGGGGTTCGTTTCTCAAATAGAGCACTCCATCTCCCTTTATGAAATTAGAGAAGGGTTCCTTGCGTGGAAAGGATCCTAAATGATGCATTATTAGCCATGAAAGACCGGTATCAATCGTCCTCTTCCTTTATCCTATTGGTTTTGACAAATGCCGCTCTGCGCGGCGCAGGGGAATGAATTCCCTTTATACCTTGCCATAATACTTCATTAAACTGATCTTCCGGAACGCGGTCCTCTTTGGAAAAATCAAACCCGGCTGATTTTTTTGCAATTTCGTTCCAGGCTATATTTTTTTCTCCGAGATCAATATTGGCGGGTAAAGCGTGGAAAATTCCGGTGTTTAACTCCTCTGTGAAACTACGCCACATCGGGACAGCGGCAGCATCGTACTGGCTCATGGGAGGGATGCCAAGGATCAATTCGATAGTTCTTAGCAGGGAACTCGTGGAATACATAGTATGATCTACATAGTGTCTCTTGACATATCCTCCAGCAATATAAGCAGGACTGCGATGCGCGTCTACATGGTCAGGCCCATTTTGCGCGTCATCTTCCAAAATGAAAACTACGCTTTCTTTCCATACCGGGCTCTGACTGAGATATTCAATAAACTCTCCTACCGCCAAATCATTGTCTGCGACATGGGCAAAGGGACTTGGTCTGCCTTTAGTCATTCCTTCCGTATGATCGTTCCCCAACCTGATGGTATTTAAGCGCGGCAATGCATTAACAGAGATAAGGGAATCAAAATCTCTTTTCCATTGGCTGACCCTGGAGGTATCCCTGACGGCCAAATCCCATCCGGTATAATAAGGGCACATATGTCCATTCAACACAGGTATATTTGGTTTATAATCATCGGCAAATTCCCCATAGGTTCTGTAGCTCAAGCCTGCACGTTTGCACTGGTCCCAGATATAACCATTTTTATTATTCGCAATAGGCCGGGTCCCTTCACCATCATAATTTCCCCCGCGTCCGCCATAACTGGTGGGCCAGGTTTTCTCGATAAAATCGGTGGCATAGGCGGCCATGCTCCAACTATGCCCATCTGCACTTACTTCAGCGTCACAATAAAAATTATCCAATAGAACAAATTCTCGGGCCACCGCATGCTGGTTGGGAGTAATATGATCTCCAAACAAAACAAGACTCGTATCCCCATTCCCTTCCTTCAGGTCACCCAGCACCTGGTCATAAGTCCTGTTCTCTTTTATGATATAGAATACATATTTGATAGGGGAAGCATCTCCTACCTTCATAGGCACTGGATTGCCAGGCTCGCCTGTTGATTGTAATTCTTTGGATTTGGAATAAGGTGTGTTTTGATAGACCAGTTGCGAATACAAACTCAATAATTTCTCATCAGGTTCCTCAAAAATGCTCATCGTACCCGTAAATAATCCACCAATATATTGAACGGGGCCTCTTTTCTTTGTCTGTCCTTTCTGATAGACTACATCCTCCCTTCGGTTGATAGGGTTAGGCCCTTCAGGATTGGCCATTGATGAAAAACCCTTTCCATTTGCCACAAAAATTTTCTTGCCAACTACCTTTACGGCACAAGGATACCAGCCTACCGGAATAAATCCCTTGGACCGGCTCGATCCGGGTTGACTCACATCAAAAACGGTGAGGCAATTATTATCCGCATTGGCGACATAGAGCGTTTTCCCATCTGCATTCAGAGCAAGGGCATTGGTCGTCGAACCATTTGGGGCATCGGGAAACAAGGCTGCATTGAGGGTTTCGATCACTTTTCTTTTCTGAAGATCAATTACAGAAACAGAATTATCGTTGGCATTGGCGATAAACAAATAGTTTCCGGTTTTTGAAAGGCAGAGATCATTGGGATGACTGCCTACGGAAATGGCGCCGCTGAATTGTCTTTTCTCTGTATCGAAGATCAGGAGTTGATCACAACCCCAGCAACTGATATATAATTCCCTTTGATCTTTTGAAAGAAGGCAGGTATAACCCTCTCCAGGCAGCGAATACTGTTGAATCGTTTCCTTAGATTTCAGGTTAAGGATATACAAAGAATTATTTTCTTTGGTAACCACATACAGCAATTGCCTTGAGTCATCGATATCAAGGCCGGTGGGAGAGATCTTTACCGGCCACTTCTCTCCCAAGCGGATTGTATCGGATAAAATCAAATGCCGGTTGCGGATCGCATACTTTAAAATCCAGTTATCGTTTCCGCCGGAAGCATATAGAAAGCGCTCATCTTTACTGAATTTCAAACCCAGCCAGGATTTTGGGATCGTGATACTGTCCAGGACCTCTTCGTTTTTGGTATCGACCAATTGCAGCGACTGGGTACTTTGCCCGTTATTGGTGACAGCAAGCCATTTCCCCGATGCCGATTCGGCAATATTCAGGGGCAGGTTACCCAAGGGAAGGCTGCGGCCAACAGGGGTTAATGACCAGCCATTGGGAAGTAAGACCCGCTTTGCGGCCAGCCCGGTCATTATGGGATCCTGTTGCGAAAAAGCCGGGCTAACCCAAAAGGCCAGCATGATGTATATAATGGATCTCTTCACTCTGATCAGATTTGATGGAAGTCATCAAAAAAATCACATTTTCAGCGTCTGATTTGAAAGTATTCAAGTGTAAAGTTAATGTCTTGCTCCATAATTTCTCTGCCATTCAACCAATGAAAAATATTTTAATTATTTAACACAGCAATTTCATCGATAGCTCATGGGTAAAGCCTTGAGTTTAGCAATTTCAGCACATTTTCCAATTGGCATCCGTTTTATCTTTGGAAAAAAATGAAAAGCTATACCCTTATTGTTTCACTGATACTCCTGTGTAATATGACCCCAGCCCAAACAAATTTGCCCGGGAATAAATCTATAGTCATGGAATCAATTTCGCCTAATATTTTTGTTAAGGACATGAATGCCACAGTAGAATTCTACAAAATCCTCGGGTTTACCATTACAACCACGGTTCCCGGAGGCAATGACCCAGTTTTTGTGATGATGACTTGCGGAACTGCAACCTTTTTATTTCAGACATTTGGCAGCATAGAAAATATGTTGCCGGTTGTCCACAGGACTGACGGGGCATCTCTTTTATTATACATCAAGGTAAAAAATATCCGCGCGCTATATGAAAAAATAAAGGACAAGGTTCCAGTTTTGCATGAACTGGAGAAAACATTTTATGGGGCGACCGAGTTCTCCATTAAAGACAACAATAATTATATGTTAACATTTGCAGAACATGAGTGATTCGCTAAATCATTTGGATATTCTTGTTTCAGAAAAAAGAAAGCTTCGTTCAAGAAAAATCAAGCTGGGTGAAATACATCACCAGTCACTAGCTGACCTGCAGGTGATTTTGAACGTTTCAAAAATAAGGGCGATGGAATTAATGGCGATGTCCGAATTCCGGAGCATTCCTTCCATTGGGATTCGTTTTGCGCAAAACCTCATCTCGTTAGGGTTCTACACCCTAAAAGATATTAAAGGAAAGGATCCTGCAAAACTCGTTGATCGGCTTGAGCGTCAATTAGGCGCTTGGATGGATCCTTGCGTGGAGGATCAGTTCCGTCTTGTAGTTTACTATGCCAATCGTCCCGGCAGTCCAAAAAACTGGTGGGACTTTACTACCGAGCGTATGGAATTCCGGCAAAAAAAAGGTTACCCTTCCAGCCGGCCAAAAAAACCTTGGTTTAAATTGAAAGCATACAGTAGTGCCAATCGAATTCATGCAGAAGGGGAAGACACAAAAAAGGATTTGCTCAAAAGACTGAAACTCTCACTTGAATTCATGAAAAAAAACTTGCAAAACCGTATTACGCTCGCCGAGCTGGCTAACTGTTCATATCTCTCGCCTTTTCATTTTCACCGGTTGTTCAGTAATGCATATGAATTGACGCCCTTTCAATATCTTTCTCGTCTTCGAATGAAAGAAGCCTGTAGGCTTTTAAAAAAAACAAAGACTTCTGTCTCATTAATCGGCTCAAAATGTGGCTTTGAAAACGAAAGCTCCTTTATACGGCTTTTCAAAAAAGAATTCAAAATAACTCCGCTCTCCTACCGGAAATCCAAAATTGCCTTGAATTGAAAAGATTCTTATGATCATTCGTGAAAGGAATGAGCCTAACTGAAAAGAGCCTCCGCCAGGGCCACCGATCCGGGTTTCCCCACGTCCACCCATTTTGCCTGGCCCTGATCAAAGCCCTCAATCGGCTGGGTCGAGGCAAGGTCCAGATAAAGATCGATCATGGAAAATTTTCCTTCCATCTGTATCAGTGAAAAAATATCCGGCTCAATAATATGAATACCGCTAAAAGCCTTGTGGAACATGGGCGAACGGGGTTTGGCAATCTTTTCCCGGCCTGTCCTGGTGTCCCGCCAACCGCAGAGCGTATTGTCTCCATCGAATAAAAAATACCTGGAACTTTCCCGGTCCATGACTGCCAGCGTGGCCAGTGGATGGCGTAAAAGGTGTTGAGAGATCATAACCCCTAGGTCGAGATCAGTAAGTACATCCACATTCAACAGGACGAAAGGATCCTTTCCAAAAAACCCCGCTGCTTTTTTTAGACCGCCGCCGGTTTCAAGGATTTCCATTGTTTCATCACTGATACTAATCTGGCTTCCCCAGCCCATATTCAAATCGATGATCTCAATTACCTGGTCTGCAAAATGGTGCACGTTAACGATGAGTTCGCTGATGCCAAATTGCTGCAAATACGCCACATTTCTTTGCAGCAGGGTTTTCCCATTCACCAGGGCGAGTGCCTTGGGATGCTTGTCGGTCCAGGGTTTGAATCTAGTCCCCAACCCTGCGGCTAAGATCATCGCCTTCATAAAACAATATTTTGCAATAATTCGCTTTTCCCCGGATAATCCGTGTTGAAGTGCAAGCCCCGGCTCTCTTTGCGAAATTGAGCGCTTTTCACGACCAGCCATCCGACCGTGATCAGGTTTCTGACTTCGCACAACTGAGGAGAGACGGCCGTTGTTTCATACAGGGCTTCGATCTCTTCGTGTAGCAGGTCGAGTCGTTTCATTGCCCTCTCCAATCTGGTATTGGTTCGAACAATGCCAACATAATCACTCATCAGCAGCTGCAGTTCTTTTATACTTTGTGTAATCAGGATCATTTCTCTGGGCTGTGTCGTCCCTTCTGCGTTCCAGTCGGGAATGGATTCCATAAATTCAATCCCGTTGACCCGTTGAACGCTGTCTACGAAACAGCGGTGCGCAAATACAAGGGCTTCCAGCAGGGAATTGCTTGCCAGGCGATTGGCGCCATGAAGGCCCGTTGAAGCACATTCTCCACAGGCGTAGAGGTTGGTGATGGATGTTTTTCCCCATAAATCTGTCTTAATGCCACCACAGTTATAATGCGCCGCAGGCGCAACGGGTATCAGGCTCTCTGCGATATCAATGCCGATGGACTTGCATTTTTGGTAGATATTGGGAAAATGGGACACAAATCGTTCCAGACCGATTTCCCTGCAATCCAGGTATACATGTTCTGTACCTGCTTTTTTCATTTCGCTATCAATTGCCCGGGCGACGATATCCCTTGGGGCTAAGTCCATTCTTGGGTCATATTTCATCATAAATGCCTCGCCATTGCGGTTCCTAAGAACCGCTCCATCCCCGCGAACCGCCTCGGTGATCAGAAACGAGGGGCTGATACCTGGCTCATAGAGTGCCGTAGGATGGAATTGGATGAACTCCATATTTTCGATCCTGCTTTTGGCCCTGTAAGCCATTGCGATTCCATCACCTGTAGCAATGACGGGATTGGTGGTCGTCCGGTAGATCTGTCCATTACCTCCTGTGGCAAACAAAGTAATCCTTGAAAGTATTTTTATTATCTTATCTGTGTGGAGATCCAATGCATAAATACCATAGCAGGCGATGTCGGGCGTGGATTTGGTAACCAGGAAACCCAGGTGGTGTTGGGTGATCAGGTCAAGTACAAAACAATGTTTGATGATCTCTATGTTAGCTTGCTTGCCGACAGCCTCCAACAAAGCTCTTTCAATTTCATTTCCTGTGATATCCTTATGATGCAGAATCCTGGATTCAGAATGTCCACCCTCCTTGCCCAATTTATAATCCCCTTCTGCATCCTTGTCGAATTTTGTTCCCCAATCAATAATTTCCTGTATCCTCTCCGGCCCTTCCCTAATCACTATTTCCACCGTTTCTGGATTGCACAAGCCGTCTCCAGCTACCAGGGTATCCAAAATATGTTTCTTGTAACTGTCATGTTTAAAGTCGGTGACTCCGGCAATACCCCCTTGCGCATATTTGGTATTGGTCTCATCCGCCTTGGTTTTGGTGATGACAATTATTTTTTTATCGGGAAAATGCCTCGCCACTTTTAAGGCATAGCTCAAGCCGGCAATTCCGGAACCAACTACTAAAAAATCTGTCTTGTATGCCATTTTTAAAATGCCTGCAAATTTAACGCTGAATACTCACCCTTAAATGGTGAGCTAAAATAAAGTAGTAAAAACTCAATCTGCTTAAGGCCAAACCTGCTGGTTTTGGAATTTTTAAGTACTCCTTGGATTCCCACTGGTCAATAAAGTTAGGCGGTGCTGAAGTAATATCTTTTTTGCATTACTCATTATATTGAGTAAAATTGATAATATGTATGAACGTATTCATTTACAGCAATTTATGAAAAGAATGGATGAACCAAGAAGGTTTATCCAGATACTTAACGGGCCAAGGCAAGTCGGCAAAACGACCTTAATCATGCAATTATTGGAAAAGAAAAAACGGGTTATCATTTTGCCTCTGCAGATGCAGTAGCCGCTTCCGGCGTTGTATGGTTAGAACAACAATGGGAAACTGCTCGCTTAAAAATGGACCGGGATTCGGCGCCTGTGTTTTTATTGGTTATTGACGAAATTCAGAAAATTTACAACTGGAGCGAAACTGTAAAACTAGGGTGGGATACCGACACGCAAAATAAGAGAAATCTGAAAGTTATTTTGCTCGGATCATCCAGGTTGTTGCTTCAAAAAGGTCTTACCGAGTCATTAGCCGGAAGATTTGAAAGCACCTATATGGGCCAATGGTCCTACTCCGAAATGCATGACGCATTTGGATGGAATGTAAACCAATATGTCTGGTTTGGTGGTTACCCTGGCTCCGCTGAACTAATAACTGATGAAGTGCGTTGGAAGCAATACATACATCAGTCATTGATCGAAACCAGTATTTCCAAGGATATTCTTATGCTTACGCGTGTAGAGAAACCTGCCTTGATGAAACGCCTTTTCGAATTTGGTTGCTTATACTCAGGTCAAATATTGTCTTATACAAAAATGCTCGGCCAACTCAGCGATGCGGGGAATACAACTACATTATCTCATTATTTGGAATTGTTGGATGCTGCTGGTTTGCTTGCGGGTTTAGAAAAGTATTCAGCTAACGCGATCAGGAAGAGGTCATCTAGTCCAAAATTTCAAGTCCATAATACAGCATTAATGAGTGCACAAAGATGTGAATTATTCAGAGAGATATCCGCCGAGCCGGATGGTTGGGGCCGTATGGTTGAATCTTCTATTGGCTCACATTTGATCAATCATTCAATAACTGAAGGTTTCACCCTTCATTACTGGAGAGAAAATGATAATGAAATCGATTTTGTTATAGAACGAAACAATAAGGTTGTTGGATTAGAAATTAGAGGCGGTGCTGCACAATCAGCTTCAGGTATGTCAGCATTTCAAAAAAAATTTAGCCCTGACAAAGTTTTACTGATTGGAAATTCCGGCCTTTCGTGGGAAATATTTTTGCAGACTAATCCAATTGAACTATTCTGAACCAGCGTTTGAATTATCACAGAGAAGGTTCAAGAATTAGCATCTCCGAACCTGGGAACTTTTGTTATTTATGAAAAGAGTCTGCCACAGTAGGCGCTTTTGCATCAATATAGTATAATACCAAAGCGCTATCATTGATGACCCTGATTTTTGCAGTATCAGCGCTCCCAGTCTGTACCCCATCGCTTATTTGATAAAATAACAAAGTCGAGTCATCAGCGAGTAACCGGTAGGCGCAAGTGTCATACCATTGATCATCGGAGAGGTCTATGGAATTATAAATTACTGCTATTCCTGTTTGGCTAAAACTGATCGAGTAGGGAAAAACCCCGTTGCCAAACCAGCCCCAACTTGAATCGCCGTAGTAGGGTATTTCCACAGACTCACTGCTGATCCAGCTGTTTTGCAATAAGGTCAATGCTGTAGTTGGTTTCAAAGATAAAGCTGTTGGCACTGTTGAAAAGGCTGTTTCTTTGTTGCATGATACCAACATGAAAGCCATTAAAATTGTCGCAGCCATGAATAAAACTTTCATATCCTGATGATTTGTACAGAGTTTGACACAAATGATCCCTTTCCCGTTGCGTCTCTGTACAATTAGTTCGGCTAAGGCATCCTATTTCTAAAGGAATACCAGGACTGACGGAGACGCCTTTTTATAAAATGGGATCGCCAATAAACAAATACTCCAAGAGGCACCTAATAGGCAATGGTATATTCAAACTTTTCAGGATGATCAAATACTTCTACGATATTGTATTTGAGGGTGATGGTTTTCTTATCATCAGAAATAACAGCCAGGGAGTTGTCAATTTTTTTCAGCGGCCGGGGCAGGTTGACGGTAAGTGTATAGGGAACTTCCATACCCATACCGCTGACCTGTTTCATTTGCTCGAACTGAGGGCTGCTTTGAAATTCTTTCCATTTATCCGCATTGAGCTTCCTGGAAATCAGTCCATCCTTACATTGAAAATCATAAATCCCATTAAACTGACCGATATCAGGCATTTGTGCGTTAGGATTGCTATTCATGGAATCTCCTTTTGACGTGAGCCCCTTGAATAATTTATTTGTGCCCAGGGAACCGTCGCTCATGGATGTATACAACTTCTGAAGGTCATTCATACTGGAAAAGGGGAAATGCAGATCGGCTTTGAATATTTTTTGGGTCATGTCTAATTTCATATGCATACGGCCGTTCCTGATCAGGGCTTTTTTATCCGCAGGGATGTCTTTTGCTGTATCGACCAGGTCCTTCATTAAAATGGTGGTATCCACTTTATCCTTGGGAATCTGCTTATCCATTTCGTCCTTTCCCATATAGGTTTGCATGAGATCCAGAAGTTGACTCATATCATAATTCCATTGCATCTGTCCGCTACCATTGGCCTTGATATCAATTTCCTCATTGACGTCAAAACAGCCTGTAAGGAATAAGACAAAAAACGAGGGCAAAAGCCATTTCAAAAATTTCATAAGATCATTTTTATTCGGACTGCAAATTACACTTTATTACAGTTCTGACAATTGGTAATAAACGGTGAAACTTTGGGAGTTCCCCGGTTCCAATAGCAAGAGTCCCATATGGTTATTAAAACAGTCCGGGGCTCCGCTCATGTTTTCAATAGCAATACTCTTTCGGTCCTCCGGTGTATAAATTTGCAGATATGGATAACTTTTGTCCGGAAAAAAAGAAATCTTCAATTTATTTTCAGGATTGAAAAGCTCACAGGAGGGTAAAGCATTGTCGCTATCAAGCACAAAACAATTGTCCATAAAAGCCGGCCCTATCCTTCTTGGTTCTTTATAATCATCGAATTCTTTCAATTCCCCGGTGGGTATGAGGTTGTCATCAAATGAAACCATATGACTAGCATTAAAATGCATCAGCCAATCATCCACCTTGCCTCCGAGAACAAAATAAGGATGCCAGCCGTCTGCAATGGGTATCCTTCGCTCGCTTAGATTTGACACCGTGGCCTGTATCAAAAGCAGGTTCTCGGCAAAAAGCTCATACCTGACCTGGCAGCTATATTGGAATGGATAACCCTCATCGTCTTGATCATAATGATACTCAAGGGTCAAAAAAGCAGAACTCTCGCTGGCAGATTCAGAAATAAGAGAAAATGGTTTGTTATAAAGCAGGCCATGAATGGCAGAACCATCCGCAAATTTTTTTTTGAATCGATAGGATTTGCCTTCGAAACAATATTTTCCTTCAGCCACTCTGCAGGTAAATGGAGATAACCTGGCACTTTTAAAGGTAGCATCGATTTTTCCCTTGGCCTGTTCATAGCTATTATAATGATCGACAATATTGACTAAGCCTTGACCGGTATGAATGCTGAAACCGTGTAAAAGCGCTCCGAATTCTGGCAGCACCGCCACTTCCGTTCCTGATTTTGCATCCTTCAATAAAACGAGATTCAGGCCATTTTCTTTGCACTGACAAATAGAATATCGCATAATTAACCGCTCAACTTAATGCAATGTATAGAAAATCATTATTTTTCCGGTATGGAAAAAAATATCCGGCACCAATTTAAACAACAGTTTGGAAAGGATGCGCTCCTGGTAGCAGCACCCGGCCGGATTAACCTGATTGGAGAGCATACGGATTACAATAATGGCTTTGTCTTGCCTGGCGCAGTAGATAAGAAAATCTATTCGGCCATTGCAAAAAATAATACGAAGAAGCTCAACCTTTATGCTAGTCAATACCGGGAGAAACTTTCTTTTCCATTGGATGGTCTTGCCCCGACAAGTGGTTGGGCTACCTATCTCCTTGGAATGGTTTATTACCTTCAGGAAAAAGGTCATAGCATTGGGGGGATGGATATCTTAATTGATGGCGACGTACCAGTGGGCGCAGGTCTGAGCTCTTCTGCCGCGCTTTGTTCCGCTTTTGGCTTCGCAGTTAATGAATTATTCCAGCTGGGACTGACAAGAATGGAGCTGGCGCTGATGGGACAAAAAACCGAGCATCATTTTGCCGGTGTTAATTGTGGGATCATGGATCAATTTGCCAGTCTTCAGGGGAAAATTGGAAACTTGATGAAACTTGACTGCCGGAGCCTGGAATTTGAATATATCCCTTTTGATTTTCCGGACTATAGGATGGTACTCGTAAACTCCATGATCAGCCATGCACTGGCGGGTACGGAATATAATATCAGGAGACAGCAATGTGAGGAGGGAGTTGCCATTTTACAGAAACATATTCCATCGGCTAGTTCCTTACGTGATATCAGCATCGAAGAGGTCCAACAATACCAAGATGAATTTTCCGAAGTCGTCTACCGCCGGTGCAGTTTCATCATCAACGAAAACAACAGGGTATTGAAGGCCTGCCAATTCCTTTCCAACAGGGATCTTTTCTCTTTTGGACAGCTTTTATTTGAAACCCACGATGGCCTAAGCAGGCTTTATGAAGTAAGTTGCAAGGAGCTTGATTTTCTCGCGGGATCAGCACGGGCTTTCCAAGGGGTTATTGGTGCCAGGATGATGGGTGGCGGTTTTGGTGGCTGCACCATTAATATTGTCGAAGAAAGATTGGCAGATGATTTTACCTTGGGTATGAAAGCGGCTTATGAAAAGCAATTTGGGATCATTCCTGAAGTTTACAGCACTAAGGTGGAAGACGGGGCAAAAATCATATAACCCACGCTGCTATCTGCCTTTATTAAACTGATACGATCGGATGTCCTTTATACAAAATCTCCTATTTATTCTTTTTGGTGGTGGTCGTTAATATGTTTTTTGATATCCTTTAATTTCTGGCTTCCCTCAATGGAATCAGGCTGCTGAAGATTTTCTTCTTTTTTTGCCATTTCACCCAATTGGGAATAATATTTTTGAATGACTTTTAATTCTTCTTCAGACATGCTTTCTACGTTGACAAGTTTATTGCTGGCAAATTGATGTGCGGCAACAAGTTCATTCAACTTCAACTGGATCGCCAGGGAATCTTTATTTTGGGCTTTCTGGATCAAAAATACCATAAGGAAAGTAGAGATGGTCGTCCCCGTGTTGATAATCATCTGCCAGTTCTGCGAAAAATGAAAAATGGGGCCTGAGGCTCCCCAAATAATGACAAGGATAAAGGCGCTGATAAATGCACTGGTGCTTCCTGCAGCCTTAGTCACTGCCATAGCAAAACGCTCGGGCCGTCCTAGCTTTTTAATTTTGACTTCTGCTGTCATAACCTGAGTTTTTTAAGAATTGTTATTTTTTGATTTTAACTCCCCTTGTAATACATACAAAAATCCGCCGGATCTTTCGCCGCCAGGGGCCAACCCAAAAACTAACCTTAAAAACAAGTTCAAGACGCGCTTAGCTTTTATTGGACCTGGAAACCAAAAAAAGAATCAGGGTGATGACCGCAACTACGATGATGACGCCCACCCATACGCCTGCTTTAAAAATGTCACCGATCGCCTGGCAACTACTGAATCCAAGAACAAACAACATTGCAACAGTGAGGCTTAAGATTTTTTTCATGTGTTAGCTGTTTATGAGATTTGAAAATGGAGCATGTTCGAGAATTCTTTGCAAACGCAATGTTTTATTGTCTTTCCATTTCATAAAAAAAATTCCTACACATCATTTCTCATTGAATTTTTCTCCGAAGGCCATGTATTCTGAATGAAGTTCATGGGCATTTTTTTCCCCACCATGTCAAAATTCCCCTTCCCCGTAAAATTATATTGCCAAATTCTTGGCTTACTAGGCCCGTCCGGTTAAACCCTTCGAGCCAGCCGAAGGAAAGCTCATTTGTCCTCACAAAAGTGAAAGTCATAATCGTGCCAACAAAATGCAGCTAGTGAAAACAAAGGATTCCCCTTAAATAATTTTTTAAAATGAGAAGAAAAAGCCGGCTTAGGGGTTTACCCATTGGTCACTCCCTCTGATCAGGTCGATGAGTTCCTGGACGGCCACTTCATTATTTATGCCGCGCTTGACTATTTCTTTGCCCCTATACAGAGTCACTTTGCCAGGGCCGCTCCCGACATAACCAAAATCAGCGTCGGCCATTTCACCCGGACCATTGACGATACAACCCATGATCGCAATTTTGACCCCTTTTAAATGGTTGGTCACTGCACGGATTTTTGCTGTCGTTTCCTGTAGATCAAAAAGCGTTCTCCCACAGGAAGGGCAGGAAATATATTCTGTTTTGGAGATTCGGGTTCTTGTCGCTTGCAGAATAGAAAAAGAAGTGTTGTTGAGGAATTGGGAATTATTTTTTGCCTCCAGGTACCTGCGCCCGCTCATCTTGGAGTCTGGTAATTGATCTCCTTGGTTCTGCTTGTTTCCAAGCCAGATTCCATCGCCAAAACCATCCAGTAAAAGGCTACCGGCTTCCGTTGCAAAATGAATAAGCTGCTCATCACGGGTGCTTTCATCACTTTCTACCATGAGGATAACAGGAAAAAAAACAGCATCGAGCATCATTTCCATCATCCACCTGCGAACCGAAAGCATCGGGTTTGGATGAGAAGACATCAGGCATAAAACGATCGTTCCGTCATTTTGTATCTTTTTAAGATCCTCATCCGGATAGGGGTTATCCGTGTCAATGCGGATAAAATTCAATAAAGCGTCATGCGCCTTGGCGGTCAGGTATTCACTGATCTGAAAAAAGGGAAAATGGCTTTGGTGATCCCGGTCTTCAATCCAAGAGGCATAATTACAGATAACCCGCAGTGTTCCAGGTAATGCGAAATCAATTTGTTTATCTGCTATAAAAAAATAGTCAGCCGCCGCATCGCTGATATTCCATTTATCTGTTGCTTCATCATAACTGTAGCCAATAGACTGAAGATCTAAATGGCTTATCACCTGCACCTGACTGAAGTCTGCAACGACTACAGGAACCTGTTTGGCTCCGATATTCGCAACAGGATTGGTCGGCCTTCTTTTATAATCGAATGGAGAATAGGGAAGTCCAAGGTCAGTCAGCAGGGGCTCTAATGCTACTCCTTTTTCTTTATTCTGATAACGCTTCACAATATCTCTGCAAACGGGAATCTCAAATTCGGGGTCCTCGGTCAAACTTACCCGTATCGTATCACCAAGTCCATCTTCCATAAGACTTCCAATGCCGATTGCAGATTTGATCCTGCCGTCTTCTCCATCCCCCGCTTCAGTAACACCGAGGTGAAGTGGGTAACATTCTCCAAATTCATCATCCATTTTTCGAACAAGAAGCCGGTAGGCCTGAACCATCACGAGAGGATTGCTTGACTTCATGCTCAGCACGATCTGATGGTAGTTTTCATCTCTGGCTACGCGTAAAAATTCCATGGCGCTTTCCACCATGCCCATGGGTGTATCGCCGTAACGGCTCATAATGCGATCGCTTAAGGAGCCATGGTTGGTGCCAATGCGCATGGCTGTACCATATTCCTTACAAATTTTTATAAGCGGACTGAATCTCTCTCTTATCCGCTGGATCTCTTCGTCATATTCTGCATCGGTATATTCGATAAAGGCAAATTTCTTCTTATCGATATAGTTGCCAGGATTGATCCTTACTTTCTCGACGATCCTGGCGGCAATTTCTGCGGCATTCGGAGTAAAATGGATATCTGCCACTAGTGGGGTATGGTATCCCCGCAAGCGCAATTCATTTTTTATCGCGAGCAGGTTTTCAGCTTCGTTTTTACTTGGTGCCGTTATTCTAACCAGTTCAGCACCCGCTTCAATACAACGAATAGACTGTTCCACAGTTCCTTTCGTATCCATCGTGTTGGTCGTGGTCATGGTCTGAACCCGGATGGGATGGTTATTGCCGAGAAGAAGATTACCAACCTTTACTTCCTTTGTTTTTAACCGGCTGAAAGCCGTTAAAGAATTACAATAGAATGCCAGGTTAGATATGATTGTTTCATCCCTAACCGTCAAATCGACTGCCGAATCAGGATAGTGCGGATTCATGAAATGGATTGTATGGCTTTTTATGAATAGCTCTTGATAATTGTTACACAAAGATATAAAAACTAAGCGGCATCAAAGGACGCCAATCCAAGCTGCCCCGAGCAGTGCGTAATAAAAACAGTTGTTAGGCTATATTTTATGAATTAACATAATATTCAATATGTCTGGATTCAATACAGGACCCGTTCGCAATGGTGTGCTTGTAGTGTGCGTCCGCAGAAAGACAGTGGTTGGATAATTTGCTGGTTCAAGAGAGACTTTGTCCTCAATAGTTTCAATTACAAATAATGTCCCAAGTAAAGCTACCAGTCCTTTTCTGGTTGTTTGAGAGACCGGACCTTATTTTGATTCATTTTTTCCTGCACTTCCTTTTCTTTTTGCTGAAGTGCGTTTAATAGCTGCTCCACTTGTTGTTTGGTCAATTTACTTTGCTGAGGTTTTGGTTGCTGTTGTTCGTTTTGTTGTTGAGGTTGTTTTTTATTTTCCTGGTTTTCGTCTTTTTTTTGTGGCTGTGGGGGGGGTTGGTTCTTTTTTTGTTCCCGGAGCGCTTTTTCCAGGTTTTCCCTGGCTTCCTGATCATCCGGCGCAAGCCTTAGTGCATTTTTCCAGGCCGCAATGCTTTCTTCAAGCTTTTGATCCTTTACCAGCGCAACACCTTTATTGTATTGTCCTTTTTCCTGAATCCCTTTATCAACACTGTGCTCAATACTGGCATCATAAAACTTTACGGCGTTTCCAAAATCATTTTTTCTGAACTCTGTATTGCCCAAATTGTAATTGGCGGCTGGGTTATCCGGCGCTTTTTCCAAGGCCTTTTGGTATTGCTTCTGCGACTGATCCATTTGGTTTTGCTTATAAAAGCGATTACCATTGCGGATCAGCGCGTTTTCTTTTTGCGCCTGACCTGAAAAGAATGCCAACAGCATCCAAATGGTCGATATAATAATGTTAATTTTTTTCAAATCCATTGAGATTTTCTTTCCGCCATAAAAAAATCAATCAATAACAAAAATAACCCAAGCCCAATAAACCACTGAAAATAACTCTTGTAATTCACAAATTCCGTATCTGTCAAAGAACGCTTTTCAATGCTGTCCAGGCGTTCTGATAATGTAATCAATGCGTCGTCCATATTATCCAGCCGCAAATAGACGCCGTTTGTCAGGTCAGCGAGTTGACCGAGTTCTGCTTCGTTCAGTTTGGATATGACTGTTTGACCATTTTCGTCTTTTTTTAATTCCCTCGTGACTGGATCAACAATGGGCGCGCCTTCCGGAGACCCGATACCCACGGTATTGATCATCACCCCTTGATCAGCCAGTTTTTTTGCTACTTTGGCTGCATCGGGATCATGGTCTTCTCCATCGGAAACCAGTACAATCGCTTTGTATTTGTGCTCCTTCTCATTAAATGCATTTCCTGCCATCTGTAAAGCATCTGAAATGACCGTTCCCTGAGTAGGAACAAGATCGGGGCCTGCGTTCTGAATATACATTTTGGCTGCTCCCTGATCGGTGGTCAATGGCATCTGGAGATAGGCCCGCCCTGCAAAAAGAACCAATCCGACACGATCATCTTTTAATTTATCCAGGAGCTTTGTCAGGAATTGTTTTGCTTTTTCCAAGCGGCTCGGTTTAATGTCATTAGCCAGCATGCTCTTGCTTACGTCAAGCACGATCATGATGTCCACACCTTTGCGGCTTACATTTTCCGTTTTTCCCCTCCTTTGAAGATTGGCGGCGCCGAGGACCACCGCTGCGCAGGCAAGCAGGGCGACCGTGAATTTGAATGCCGATTTGAAAGGTGAGAAATTTTTGATAAGTTGGCTAACCAAGCCTTCATCTCCAATGCTCACAGCTACTTTCTTTTTCCACTGAAGAAGTAAGAAATAGGATAGTAGTAAGATCGGGACGATCATCAGCCCAAAAAGATATTCGCTATGTTGAAAATGCATCAGTAGTCATTTTTTCCCTTCAAAAAAACCCATCTGACCGAGTATACCCTTGAGTATGTGCATACGCACCACACCCATATCGATTTTTTTGTCAGCCGATTCGAGATTCAGTACAAAGAAGTAGGGATGCTTATTTTCTTCTATCCACCCCACTACCCAGCCAATTTCATGCCCGTCTTCGGCGTTGCCCCATCCCGTTTTATAACTAAGCCTATAATTGGAATTATCTTCCCGCAGCATTACTTTACGCACAATCGCCTGGGTACGTTGAAAAAAAGGGAGTTGATCAAAGTATAATTTTTTGACGAGGCCCAATTGCTCATCTGGCGTTATTTTCAGGTGATTATTCAACCAGAATGAGTCAACCGGGCCGCTGATATTCCTGTTGCCATATCCCAGGCTATCGATCCATTTTTTCATCGTATCATGGCCGATCCTCCTGGCCACTTCCTGATAATAGTTGACGGCCGACACCCTAAACGCCTCTTCCATGGTGAGATCCTTGTTCCAATCCTCGTTCCAGCGTTTCACGCTATCCCATTTAATCACCATTTTCTCATTTTCAATCTTGCCCGTCTCTAATCCGATCAAAGAATTGACAATTTTAAATGTGGAAGCGGGCAGATAAGCGCTGTCGCGGTAACGCTTCAGGTTATATATGGTAAAACTTCCAAGCCCATTGTCAAACAATGCAAAACAACCCGTTACTTGGGCTGAATCAAAATATTTCTTCAGGCTATCATCCTCGGTCGTATTATGGGGAGCGCACCCTTGGAAAGCCAGAGAAAGCATAAAGCAGGCAAAAACCAATTTTTGCATGAAAGACTTTTTACAAATATAGGCTCTAGCTCGCCAGGCCAAATCCGGATTTGTCCTAAATTATTTGAAAAGTCTTGAAGGAAAAAAGTTTAATTTTAGAGCATGAAAGAGATTGCTTCCTATATATCCATTGACGCTGACATTCGCTTCGGTAAGCCTTGCATTATCGGAACGCGCATCAGTGTATCTGATATTCTGGAGTGGCTGGCATCCGGAATGAGCCATGAGGAAATCCAAAAAGACTTCCCGCTGCTGAAGGAAGAACATATCAGAGCCGCACTGAGTTTTGCCGCCAACAGGGAATCCATCATCAAAATCATAGCCGCCTGATGAAGCTTCTTTTGGATGCCAACATTTCATGGCGATTAATTGCCAAGTTGAAACCTCACTTTGAGGATTGTGCGCACGTCGATTTGATTGGGCTTGCCGTCCCGGCGAAAGATTCTGATATTTGGAATTACGCAGCCGATCAAAAAATGATCATCGTCTCCAACGATGAAGACTTCCTGGACCGGATCAATCTCAAAGGATTTCCCCCCAAAGTGATCCTGCTCCATGTTTCGGAACAGCGTAAAAAATTTAATGAATCGATACTTATAAAACACAAAGCAGATATTGAAATGCTTAGCCAGTCTTCTGAGCATGGGCTTCTGGAGATCTGCTAAGCATTGTCATTCAGGCATGCCATATTTTTTTATAAGTGCAAGCAGGACCCCATTAGTCCAGCCAAATCCATCCTGACCCGCGTATTCGCCGCCACCGGCTTCTTTATTGATGTCCACGACATTATATTTTTCCATAAGCTTGCCAGTTTGCTTATAGACCTTCACATTTAAACTGATCCAGCGACGGGCCGCATCGGCAGCCAGATCGTTTTGTCCGCAGCGGTCCAGTCCCCAAATAATCATCCATTCCAGTGGCGCCCACCCGTTTGGCGCATCCCATTGTTGTCCGGTGGAATATTCGGAAGTGACAAATCCCCCTGGTTCCAAAAGTTTCTGTGACAAGACAGAAGCTACTTCTTTTCCTAGAAAACTCATATAGTCCGGGTGCTCGTTAATAAAGCAAAATGGATACATGCCGGCTGGTGTAATATTGTTATTTTGTTTTTGGGTAACAAAATTGTAGTCGGTGTAAAAAGACTGTGCTTTATTCCAAAAATACTTGTCAATCAGTTCTCCTCTTTTTTTTGCTTTTCTCAAGTATTCTCCGGAAGAAGCTTCATCCTTATTGATCAGCTTGGCTTTTGCGATTGAGGTTTCCAAATGGTATAACAAGGTATTCAGATCTATGGGCAGCATATCCGTAGTTTCAATAGTATTGATATTCTTTTTATCCTCAAACCACCTGCTGCTAAAATCAATCCCGCTCTCCGCCCCAGCACGGAGATCGCGATACATTTCCGTTTTATCCCTTCCCGATTGCTGCGCCGTCAGGAAGTCTTCGCGGTAACTTTCCTGGCGGGGTTCAGGATAATCATCCCAATACCGGTTGAGCAGGCTGCCATCTTTTAGCATGACTACCCTACGGTAAGCATGCCCTGGCTTGATTTTATCCGAGCCATCCATCCAAAACCGATATTCTTTTTCCATGAAGGGAAGGAACTCCTGATAAATGCTGTCTCCCTTTATTCCTGCAAGCAGGGCTACCATCACCGAAAAGAAAGGCGGCTGAGACCTTCCTAAATAGTAGGTCCTGTTACCATTTGGGATATGGCCGTATGTTTCGATCAGGTATGCAAAATTTTTTATCATATTAGTAATCATGTCCGGATCTCCGCTTTCCTTCAAACCAAGCATGGTAAAGTAGGAATCCCAATAATAAATCTCGCGGAACCGTCCTCCCGGAACGATATAAGGATAAGGGAGGGCAAGAAGGGAGCTGCCTTCCACCAGCTTATCCGGATCTCTTTTCAAAACTGACCATAGCTTCTGGATATGGGTAATGACGTCTTCGCTGATATCGGTCTTGTATTCAGTGGATAGACTTGCCGGAATCTCAAAATTATCCTCCACAAACTTTTTTAAATTTAAATGGGAGCCTTTCTGAAGATTATAGTCGGAAAGGATTTCTGCAGGTTTGCGTTTTGGTATGCAATCCACAAAAGTTTTACCATCAGGAAATATCTTTTCCATCTGGACAGCGACAAACAGGTCACCATAGATTTTGTCCGGCGGTTTGACCTCCTGAGCAAATGCAAATTGGACAAATGGCAAATAAAAAAAGAAAAGGAAATGGCTTTTCCTCATCGATAAGGAATTAGGGCCTGAAGTTAACAAAATTAACCGGCGCAAGCCCAAACCCTAGTGGCATCGATTTTTATTCCGCCCCGTCGATTTCCGCCCTTTGAACAGCATAACCACCTACACTGATCCCGGTCTGAAGACCCACATCAATATCGCTGCGGTAATGAATGCCACCTACTAACCTGGATAGTGCTGCCTGTTGGGCCATTTGCATATAGGCTGCAGCTCTTGCAGGAATAATATGCCCCAAAAGAGTTGCCGCGGCTCCCGTAAATGTGGAATGACCAGAAATATAGGAGGGAAAATTGGGGATTCCAGTAAGCGTTTTAATAGACGGATTCAATTGCGAAGGTCTTGCATTAAAATATTTATACTTGGTACTCCAGCAAACAATCGCCGCATCCATCAAGGTCAAATTGAGCAGCGCCATATTGCGGGCCCACCTGATTTCGCTATAATTTTGTTGGATAAAATCAGCGGCTGCAATAGCATTCCAATGCCCAGGCGGAGTATAGGTTCCCGCACCATCAGCCCAGTATTCGACCAGTTTTATATTATCACGGGAAGGGTTTTTAACATAGTTATAGACTTCTTCCGTTTCCTCAATCATTTGCTGACTTCCGGAAGCAGGAGGCGGGCCGGGTATCAGCGCAGCCACGGTTTCTGAATCAATCAGAAATGACTTTACGCTTCCAAAAAGGGGCAGCATGGGCGGACGCTGTGGAGATTCGAGGCTATACCAGGGAATCTGTCCCTCGGAAAGTGTTTGTGTTACAAAATTTGCCCAGTTTGCCGGGGTACCTACTGCTTTTCCTGCATTGTCTGCGCGGCCTCTGGCAATAAACAAATCCGCGACCTGTCTACCCAAGGCCTCTCCTGCCACAATATCACTGCGCACAGCGGCTCCAGCCATAATCGTTGCCTGCTCCTGATCGATGGCCAATTGTTCAATATTAGCAATTTCATCGGGGAATAATAATTTCATCATCTCCGCAGTCACGCCTGCCAGGACGGCTGCTTCAGAAGGATAGGATGGAAGGGCTGTGACCGTGACGGCTGCTTTGATGGTACTGTCCACTTTGTACGGAGCTGGCCGGTTATAGAGTGACTTATAATACCAACAGGCAATCAACGCATCATATTGCGCTGCACTGACATACGCGTAGGCCCTGGAGGCATAAGGAGGGTTTGCAAACGGAAACAGGGGGTAGGCAAAGGGATTATTTGAATTGGGGATCGGGTAAGTACCATTGGCCTCCTGGTAGGGAGGAAGATTGTATTTAGCCACTAGACCGCGCATAATCTCATTCCAGCGCAACACCCCGCCGGCAACCCAATATTTTATTTGCTGCTGCTGGCTACTGGACAGATTTTGCTGATAGCCCTTGATTTCATTTAATTCTGCCAGATAAGCAGTTGAATTGGTGGCAGATGGAGCTGCTACAGCAAAACTATCCGGCCTTGACAACAAGAATGTCTTCCAGTTTCCGGCATTCAGGTCCTCGTTCCCAGCATCCAATGCAGGTATATTGGCGGTAGCGCCACTGATCGTTTTTTTACAGGAAAAGGGGACTAGGATCAACAGGAATGCGGGTATTACTAAGAATGCATATTTCTTCTTCATATCAATTCGTTTTATTTAATGTGGTGGTGGAAATCGGGGCATGTTTCTTTAAATAAAAAGCGTAAAACATTCCAATGCTGAAATCCAATGTTTGTCCGACATTCCTGCCTGTAAGCACGTAATTGCTGGCGGCTAGGACCGATAGATGGGTATCAAATGGAAAGGTGTACTTGACATGCGCGCCGATGCTCGTGGCATTCATCCTGTTGCTCACAAAAGGCATGTCGTTTTTTCGTATATCAAACCCACCTAGGGTTGTCAGATTATCCACCATCAGTTCAGCGATCAGATATTTTTTATAAATCCCCACGCTTCCGTTGAACGTGAGCTGATTGGGCATTTCTACCTGATTGGTAGTATTGAGTTGGGTAGTATAATAAGAGGTCTGATCCAGGCTTACGTTGCTCCGCCAGATATAGGTTCCGGAAGCCCTTACAAAAAAAATGCCCCGCCGGTAGTAGGCCATCCCCCTCCACATGATATTGGTACTTCCTAACCCGATCGACATGGGAAGAAAACCAATCTCATAATTATTTGTCGGTGTGCTGAATCCTACAATGGCAAAAAGTGATAACTGGCCCTTTCTCAGATCCACAGTGATGGGCTTCCATTTCAAAAAAAGACTGAGATCCTGGAATCCTTTCATGCCGTGCAGGGTCCCAGCACTGGCATCGGTCCATACATATGGAACGCCGGCCAGCAGGTTGAGATTACTGGTAATGCCATAATTGCTCATGGCCATAACCGATTGGGTCGTCAGAGTTCCAATATTTTGGTTAGTTCTTTTAAAAGTACCTTCCCAATAGTCATTCCACTGAGCATGATCATATGTAATCCCATTGCACCATTGTTGCTTATTCATCATGATGGCATCATTATCGGTCTGCGCCTGAACCTCCGGCGCAATAGCGGAAAGTAAGATAAGGGTGATGCCAAAAAAAAGATTATGTATCCGAAACATTAGATTTGGTTTTATTGTCAGAAAATAAATTTTTGAATTAAAACCCTTCGAAGAATCGAGGCGTTTGCTTATAACCATTTAAACTTTGTAACCATATAATAAAGAGTTGTGTACTTAATAAAAACCCCTCGAAGAATCGAGGCGTTTGCTTATAACCATTTAAACTTTGTAACCATCTATAATAAAGAGTTGCTTGCTTTATAAAGAACCCCTCGAAGAATCGAGGCGTTTTGCTTAAACCATATAAAAGAATGTGTATATTATTCCGCCATCGCCGGCTCTAAATATCCATGCTCAGCCAGGTTCTTTCCCATCTCCATAAACGCTATATTTTCTTTTGGGGCCCAGGTTCCAAGACCATCTACATACCGGTTATACATACAAAAGGCGGCTGCAATCAGGACCGTGTCATGGATTTCCTTATCGGTTGCACCTTCGGAACGTGCACGGGCAATGTCTTCTGGCGTCACTTTTTTGCCACCCTGCTGCACATGATGCGCAATCTGTAATAAGGCGCGGAGCTTGTCAGAGATCCCAGACATGGAAACGCCATTCTTAATTTCATCAATAAAATCAACCCCGGCATGAAAATGCGCAGCTGCAGATGCTGCATGGGAGCTATGACAAAAATGACAATCGTTTTTATAGGAAACGGATGCCGCAATGATCTCCCTTTCACCTTTACTGAGTGAATTTTGGTCATCGGCGAGCAATACTTCCGCAAGTGCCGTCAAGGGCCTTGCCGTTTCGGGCCTGTAATCGAGAAGACCAACTATTCCAGGAAGATTTTCGTTATTTAATTTTATATGAGCCATGATTTTATTTTTGAATTGTGAAATAATGATTTAGGAGGGTTTTTTCATTTTTAACCGGTCAACCACGAGTGCCCCAACTCTTTTACCCATGGTATTGCTAAGGATGGTGCAATAGTGAAAGTGTATTCCGCCGTAATAGCGGGCGCTTTCGTTTTCCACAGCAGCATCCCTGAAAGAAGCATATGACCTGCTCTTAATCCCGAATTCCAGTTCTGTCGTGTCCGTATATGCGAAATGATCCCCAAATACGCTGGACAGGGCTTCGGCAGAAGCTGCAGAAATGGTACAGTGTCCACAAGTATATTCAGGGAAAGGAGGCGTTTGTAAATGCGGTCTCCAGTTGGGATCAAAGTATTTGTCAATGACTGTTTCTGGACGCATCGTATTGTACGTGTATTTGATATTCCAGCACTCGATAAAGGCATCAAATAAAGCAACGGCTGTTTTTGCGTAAGCGTACACTGTTTTAGGGAAATCGGCACCGGATTGCTTGGCAGCGATGCCAACAATGCTCATCCAGTGTCCGCCGGGTGAAAACTTCTTTGTGCCGAACATGAGATGGCCGGAAACATTTAATTTAAAAGGATTGTCATCCCAGAAGTCTGCAATAAATGCCTGCTCGGGTGTCAGGCTGTCGATTGCCAGCTGAATCATCTTGACCTCCTTATAATAAGAGTTATTTTTATCCGTAATGTTGAATGGATAAGGAGGGGGAGGAATGAACTGCCGCACACTGTCAATTACCAGATTGCGTATTTCCCGCCAGTGGGGTTCCATGGCTGGGGCATACATTGGCGGCGTAGGGACCCAACGTCCTGGTGAATCCGTCACCGCATATTCTGGAGCGCCCCGGGTTTGCAGATAATTGTCCTTACGCGACCAAGCCATGATTACAGCAGAAACCGTGTCTGCATAGGCGATCGTATTGTCCAAGGTGGTAGAAGGTATGCCATGATCAATGGCTAGATTTTTTAAACTATCCACATATTCCTTCATACTCCCGGCGGGAAAAGTGACCGACTCACCCAATTTGCAATAAGCAAGCAAGGCGGCCAGTTCTATATCAATGGCTTGACCCGGTATGGGTGAAGGAATAGGGGCTAGACCATGGAGCTGTCCACTGAGCGATCCGTATGCTGCAGGATAACCTCCGGCAATTACTTCGTATCCTGCTACCGCCGCATACAAATAATTTCTTGAGGCCACGATAGGGCTGAAATTATTTCCCATGACCACGGTATTCAACTGATGCACCGTGTTGCAATAGAGTCCAGGATTCTTAAAGATGGTATCATAATCCTGTTTTCTATTACAGCCAACGGAGGCGATCGCCAAAATGGCCATACATAAAATCAATCTCATTATCTCCTGGTATTTAATAAACGATTAAAGCCCTTCTTTTGAAAAAAGAAAGCGGGTTCCCTGGCAATACTTACATGATTGCAGGAGGGAAATCAGGAGGTTGTTCGGCAACAGGTGAAAAACAGGTTGGAATAAAAAAAGAGTAATCAGTGCGTCCTTTTGCAGTGGTGATTTGCATCTCGCTTAGATTAAGGAGCCCATTGATCGTATAATAGTCAATTGAAAAACTTTTTGAGGAGCTGGAATGTCCACTACCCTTTTTTTCTCCCCCGGACCGCTGAAGGTCATTCACCAGTTTGAAAAATTCATCTTTAGCCGTCTGCAGACTTGTAGCAGCACGGTCGGCGATGCAGAGGAATTCAAGGGAATCATTAAACAGGCGTCTTTTGACATATTTGTATTGTACCCCCCCTATTTCAACTTGCCCATCCACTCTTTCAAATTTTTCAGAATTGGTATAATACCCCAGGTGGACGGCGGGGACTTTGATCGAAATAAGTTGGGATTCGGTATAATTATTTTCGTCGAGCTTTGCTTCCAAATCCGCATGAGCCCTGTCCTCCAAATAAGATGTAAGCAGGCGATACCCGCACCAATTAAAAAGAAGAATTCCTAATATCAATATGGAAGCAGTCCGTTTCACAAGAGATCAAATATATCAAAAAATTTCATTTAACAGTATAAATTTTCCTTTCTGTTCCCACACCGCTGATGCTGAAATGTTTCCAATCCTCAGGCAATGCCGATTTGATCTGCACAATGCCTTTGTCCGTAATATCCAATCCGCCAAACCCCATGAGCAGGCTTTGTAGCATGCCTCCGGCGCCTGTTGCAAAGTAAGGATTGGTTCCACCCCTTGTCTCGGCGATCACCCGGAAGGGAGGATTAAGGTTCGGGGTATAGGCATCTTTAAAATAATGATATGCCTTTTGGCCATCTCCTAAACGGGCATATAGCAGGGCAAAAATAGCCTGGGTCATGGCTGGGGTTCCCGATTCGGGAATCCTTTTTTCATAATACAACAGATCCTTACTGATCCGTTGCGGGTCTGTTATTTCTTTTAAAGGATAAGCCAGTAAGTTTACATCAGCCTGTTTGATGCCTTCGCCATTATAGCCCTCGTATTCCCTGGTAACCCCGTCGCTGAATTGCAGGATAGGAATATTGGCGGCGACATTCAACCAATCCGGATTTGGTATCTGTCCCAATAACTTTGCGGCTTCTGTTGCATCGCGCAGACAGGCCTTGGCCGCCGCGTTGGTAAACGCATCATTATCGATATTTTCCGCCCATTCGTCTGCAGCGACTACGTTTTTGATATCATAATGCCCAGATCCATTCCTCTCCACACGAGAAGCCCAGAAATCCGCCGTGGCCGATAAAATCGGCCAGCCTTTTTCTTTCAACCAATTTTTGTCCTGCGTCACACAAAAATATTCCCAGGCGGCCATACCCACGCAGGCTGTAATATGGTGCTCAAAAGGTCCGCTCAAAGCCCAGACCGGTGTTTCTTCCACACCCGTCTCTGCGCTTTCCCAAGGAAACATGGCGCCTTTAAAACCGTGTGAAAAGGCATTGCGCTTTGCTTCATCCAAGCGCTGGTACCGGTATTCAATAAGAGATTTTGCAATTTCAGGGTGCAATACCAGCAGCGCGGGAAACATCCACAAATCAGCATCCCAGAATACATGACCGTTATATCCAAGACCACTTAATCCCATCGGTGAAAGGCTCATGGAAGTACCCTCCCTTGAAAAAGAATACAGATGGTATAGCATGCTGTGCACGTCTTGCTGTGTTTGCTGGTCACCTTCGATGGTGATATCACTTTTCCAAAGCTCGTCCCAGGCATTATTATGAAACCGGATCAACCGGTCCCTGCCTTCCAGCTTGGCATAGATGGTTAATCGCTCGGCTTCATTCAGCGGATCCTCATGATGGGCAGAGGTAATAGAAGAGCCCACAACTGAAAAAAGGTAAGATTCGCCCGCTTTTATGGACCGGATGAATTTCATCAGGTGCATATTGTTATCCCACATTTCATGGATCACCCTGGGTTCTGAGCCATGGCTTTCGCTGAATAAAAATGTAGTGGACGCGCACATCAGCAATTTGCCGGCTGGGCTTTTGGCAGATGAGGTCAGCAAACTGATCACGACATGAGGACGATCGATTTCATTGTAATAATTCTGGACATCCCTGAGTGCATCGGGCGCTTCCATGACACTTGCCCCAGTAATATTTATATCCTTTTTTGCCGAAATCCTGATATCCATAAGTACGGTAAAAGGCAGATGCCGGAGGGAATAGTAGGTATAGCTCACGGAAGCTTTATCTCCGTAGTCAAAAGAAGTGGTGAAGGACGCATGGTGCATATCCAGTTCCTGTTTCATATTGGAAATATTGCCGGCGTCGATCCGCTGCCCATCCACATCCAGGTACATGTTGAGCAAATTAAAACTCCTTAGAAAATTACTCACTCTTCCCCTGCCATAGAGGTCATAGGCTCCCGCCAGGACGACATCCCTCACCTTAAAGGGCTCGGCTGAAGATACCAGGCCGATCATGCCATTGGCTACTGTAATACCATAGTAATTATGGGGATCAATCTTAGCTGCAGTAATGATCCATGGATCGATAGCTGTGCTGCCTGGAGATTGTGCGTTAAGGGAAAAGCCTAAATAAAATGAAAAGATCACTAAACCAATTATTTTCCCCCAAGTGAGCAATCGTTTCGACATAAAGAAAATATTGTGATGCAAATGCTGAATATATCCAAGTCCTTAATTATTCAGTTTGACAAAACCACCGTCTATGGGATAATCACAACCCGTAATGAAAGCAGCTTCTTCAGAACAGAGATATAGTGCAAGATGCGCAATTTCTTCCGGCCTACCCATACGGCCGATGGGTTGGGTCTTTGATAATTTATCAAACATTCCCTTTTCTTGACCCGGATAATTTTTTGCCAAAAATCCGTCCACGAATGGAGTATGAACCCTTCCAGGAGAAATGCTATTGCACCGGATATTTTGGTGAATATAATCTTTAGCCACCGATAAAGTCATTGCTGCTATGGCTCCTTTTGTCATGGAATACGCAAACCGGTCCGGGATCCCAACAATGGCCGCTACGGAAGCCATATTCAGGATAGCGCCTCCTTCCTTTTTCATATGGGGGATTACTTCATGCAAGCAATTATAGGCTCCCTTGATATTTACCTGGATAAGCCTTTCGAAATCTGATTCAGAGGTGTTTTCCGCGTTTCCAATATGGGCCACGCCTGCATTGTTAATCAAGATATGTATTGCTCCGCTCTTACCAACTATTTCTGAAACGATCTCTTTTACCAATCCCTGTTCACTGATATTACAGTATAGGAATGTCGCCTTATGTCCTGCCTCACTGATTTCATTCCTGACTGCTTTTCCGCCCGTTTCATCAATATCCAGAATAAAGACATCGGCACCCTGAGCGGCAAACAGCAATGCAATGGCTCTCCCTATACCGCTGCCCGCACCGGTGATTATGGCTGTTTTATGATCTAATCTAAACATGCTTTCCCGTGATTAGTAAGTTAAAATTCAAGCCCATAAAAATCCATGGCGTTCAGGCCAAAGATTCTTTCCTTGTCCTCCGCCTTGTAGTTTTCCATATATTTTTCCAGTAAACTCTTCCATTGCACGTACATTCCTGAGAGTAAGATCACAGGCCAATCACTGCCAAACATGAGCCTTTCGACGCCGAAATATTCAAAGACGACATCTAAATAGGGATAAAACTCGCCCGGTGTCCATGCCGACCACTTAGCTTCTGTAAAAAGACCCGAAAGTTTGCAATATACATTGGAGGCCTGCGCCATCTCCCGGATTCCTTCCTTCCATTCGGTGATCTTACCCTGACGGATATCAGGCTTGGCGCAATGATCAAGGACCAATTTCTGCTCAGGACATTTTGATAGAAATTCCAAAGCCGGTTTGAGCTGGTAATGGTAAATCAACAAATCATAGGTGTAATTCAGCCTACCAATGGCGCGGACACCCCTTTGGAAATCTTCCTGCTCTAAAAACTCAAGCGCTTCGCCTTGAACAATATGCCTCCACCCTTTGATAACCGGGTATTTTGAAAAAAAATCCAATCGCTGTTCCAGATCAGGCGAACGGAGGTCAACCCATCCTACTACTCCCTTGATCACTTCATGGGTTTTGGCCATTTCAACCAAAAAGACGGTTTCCTTCTCGCTTTGTTCAACCTGGACAACCACCACCCCATCGACCCCGTTTCTTTTCAGTGTCAACGACAGCTGTTCAGGCAAGTAATGCTGCCGCAATATCTTCATGTCCCCCGTGATCCAGCCATCCTTTTTACTATCGTATTTCCAAAAATGAACATGGGAATCAATACAGGTCATAATGCTTGTTTGAAAACTACTTGTTGCTTTTTTGCCAGCTGACCAGCTCCTGCTTTGCAGATCCAAATCCGTCGATCCCCAATTCGACCACATCACCCGGCTTGAGGTATACCGGCTCAGGCTTTTGACCCAACCCTACACCCGAAGGTGTTCCTGTGCTAATGATATCTCCGGGCAGCAAAGTCATGAATCGACTTAAATAAGAAATGAGAAAAGGAACTTTGAAGATCATATTCCCTGAATGGCCATCCTGCATGATCTTACCATTGACAAAAAGCCACAAACGAAGGTTATTCAAGTCAGGTATTTCATCCGGGGTAAGCAATAATGGTCCTAACGGTGCGAATGTATCACAGCTTTTGCCTTTCACCCATTGGCCGCTGTGCTCAAGCTGAAATTCCCTTTCGCTGTAATCATTGTGGATGGTATACCCTGCGACATAATCCAAAGCATCTTTTTCTTCCACATAGGAAGCTTTTTTTCCGATCACCACGGCAAGCTCCACTTCCCAGTCGGTTTTCAGGCTGTTTTTGGGAATGATCACCCGGTCATCCGGACCACAGATGGCTGTGGTAGATTTGAAAAAGACTACGGGTTCCGGGGTAAGTGCCATCAGGGACTCCTTGGAATGTTCAGAATAATTCAAACCAATACAGACAATCTTAGATGGCTTTTTCACAGGTGGCCCAAATCGCACTATCCTGGTGAGAACGGGAAAATCATTCAAATGTCTTTCCATCTGATGTTTCATCCGGTCAATGCCATCTGATGCAAAAAAATGTTCATCATAATCCTCCCCAAAAGGGCTGGTATCGCGGTATTCATTTTCTTTGGTCAGCACTCCTGGCTTTTCTTCTCCCGGCGGCCCGTGGCGGAAAAGTTTCATATCTTTTTTATTGACAATAAACTTATGATTTTTTTGATCAAATTAGCGCGAAATGTTTTAACCAGTATCGCAAGACAAGCTTGGCAAGAAAATGATATTTGATTAGTGCGTCACCAGCTTACCCGGAAGAAGCCTACCTTTGAAAACTATCCGGGCGGTATTGTGCTCCTGAAAAAATATTACGATGAACAATGATGCTTATTTTTCGACTAACAGCAATACCTATTATATTATCCTGTTTATTTTCCTTGCGTCCCTCTTATGTATTCTGGGATTTATTATTTCGGTGTTTATCCCCAAATCCAACATCAAAAAGGGGCCCCTGCCAGCTCCTGAGCCAAAGTCCGAGGACCAAAAACTTTAGATGCTGGTCTTTCTTCTTTATTAACTTTTCTATTTTTTGGAAACTGATTTTGGCAATATTCTTTGCATTCCTTTTCTAATTTTCTTTTTTTATCTGATCTTTGCACTACCATGATGATTCAGGATTCAGGCGGACCTGTACATATCAATATTCTCCCATCCAGGCAAATTGCCAAATATTTATTGGATATCGGTGCGGTTCAATTCAATGTGGATAACCCATATGTCTGGACTTCCGGCATTCGCTCGCCCATTTATTGCGATAATCGTGTCATCAATTCCAAGGTAGACGTCAGAAAAGCAGTAGTCACTGAATTTACCAAGATTATCACCCAGAATTTCTTGGATAGGACGGATATTATTGCCGGGGTAGCTACGGGGGGAATGCCATACGGTGTGCTGATTGCTGACAGGCTCGAGCTTCCATTTATCTATGTCAGATCGGAAAGAAAGGAATACGGTCTCAAAAAAGTAGTGGAAGGAACCTTTGCGCAAGGAGACACCGTCGTATTGATTGAAGACCATATTTCTACGGGTAAAAGCAGCATGAAGGCAGTGGAATTCCTAAGAGAAGAGGGATTGCAGCTTATTTGTCTGCTTAGTATTATGACTTACGGCTTTAAGGAAGCTGATGAGAAATTTAAAGGTAACCAGGTAGAGCATTATAGTATTTGTGACCTGGATACGGTACTGGAAGTAGCTGCTGACCTGCATAAACTTTCCTCCCAGCAGGTGGAAACCATCCTGGCATTCAGGGAGTCTCCTAAAACCTGGCGTCCCTAACCCAAAATGTTCAGGGCACTTAAGTTCACGGAAGGGAACTAATTATTCTTTCCTGTTTCGTCTCCTCGCATGAACGCCATCTAGTATTCTTTGCGCGAACCCGTATTACGATCCGGTCTTTTGACTTCTGTCCGGCGTAACACGAGGATCGTTTATGGAAAAAACTGCGCTCAAGATTTTCCATTCTTTGCCCTTGTACAAAAGCTGCCAGGTTTCTATTCCCCAATTGGTTTCTTTATCATCTATCCAGAAACTATAATCGAATGAAAGCGTTGCAATGGTGTTATCATTCCAGATATTGATATTACTGTATTTTTCTTCTGCCTTTTTTTTCGATGACACGACTAAGCGGATGAAGTTTTTATAATTGTCCTTTAGAAGGAGTTGAGCTTTCGGATATTTTTTTATAATATCCTGGTAGGTGTCGGTCGAATTGACGCCATAAAAGGACACACTATCCATCGCGAAAAGATTGCAGAATGTGGTGCTGTCTTTATTGATAAGGCAGTTCATGTATGTCGCTAATACTTTTTTGATGTCCTGTTTTGCCGTTTCTGCATTTTGCTGAGCGAAGCATCCTAGTGAACACAAAAGAGCGATGATGAGGATTAATTGTTTCATTTTTCTTATTTTAAAGTTTATGAAATTCTATCAGGTAAAGAAACGCCACCTACCTCTAAAACCGGAATAAACTAGCTGGATTTGTTATCATTAGCCACCTGCAACACACGCTGGTAAAAAAGCTCAGGTTCCTCCCAATTTGGCGAATGTCCGCTGTGTTCAAACCAGAAAAACTCTTTTTTCGGGGCTTTAATGGTTTTAAAATACTCTTCTGCGATTACCGAAGAGGTAATATAATCGTACCTGCCAATAAAAAAATAGATAGGCACTTTAAATTCTTTGAAGTCGAAAAAATCAATTTTCATCGCATTCATATAATTGTACAGTGTTTTTCCAGTTGTCATAACCGGTGTCATCCAATCTAATTGACTATAATCGTGATAGAGCTGGGTCGGGTCAGGCAAATTGGCAACCTCTTTGTTGCCAAAATATTTACCGGCCATCATGCTGAACTTAATCAGGTCATCGAACCCGTTGGCATAGCCAGATTTCTCAGAAAAAGGAATGTCAGCAAGCGCATGTAAAGTAGCCGTATCCTGTTTAATTGATGCCTGCTGGGTTACAAAGTTACGGGCAAGCGCTTCAGATCTGTTAGGGTTGACAAATTGCCCCATACCCATATAGGCGGCGTAATCGCCAGGATATTTCAGGATTAATTTAATCCCAACGATGGTGCCCCAGCTATGGCAGGCAATGAATATCTTACTAGCATGAAACTCCTTTTTTAAAAACTGGGTAACCACATGGGCGTCTTCCACATACAAATCAGGGGTTAACACTGCCGAATTATCTGTTTTAGACTTGCCACAATTTCTCTGGTCCCAAGATACCAGCACAAAGTTTTGCGTAAGGGCCTGGTTAAATTTTCTTATGTTAGGCGTAGCAGGCCATGATGGCCCGCCATGAATAAACAATAAAACGGGGTTTGCTTTTGAAACACCCTTTATTTCCAGGTATTGCTCAACCCCATTAATTTTTATTAGAAAAGAAGTATCTATAGGCGTGGATGTTTTGGATGAAGGCTGTCCGGTTGCGGCTAAATGACAAAATAAAATGATAAAGGAATAAAACAGGCGGATCGGTAATTTTTTCATCCTTCAAGATTTTAAATGGTTCCTCCGCATTCGTTATTGCAAGTTAACCGGTTTTTGAGGCCAATGATTTTGAAAAATACGCCTGAACAAATCACCAATTACATGCCGTAATACAAACTAACTGATTTACAATCAAATAATAACAGGGCGCTATAGGTAAAGATTCTTTTTTGATACAGCTCTTCACCAGCCACCCCCTGCGACAGAAGCTCCTCCATTTATCCTGGTGCAGGCGTCCCCGCATTTACTCAGATCGAAGGCTTTTCACAGGATTCATAAGTGCTGCTCTTATTGCCTGAAACCCAACTGTTGCTAGTGCGATGAAGATGGCCATTCCCGCTGCAAGTAAAAATATCCACCAACTGATATCTATTCTATATACAAAATCCTCCAACCACGTATGCATGAGATACCATCCAAGAGGTGCCGCAATCAAAAATCCAAAAACTACCAGTTTTACAAAATCCCGGGAGAGCAGTTGCACGATACCCTGGACACTAGCTCCCAGAACTTTTCGGATGCCGATCTCTTTTGTCCGCTGTTCAGTGATAAAAGCCACAAGACCAAATAATCCCAGACAAGCAATCAAAATAGCAAGTACCGAAAAGGTCAGTACAACGGTACCTAAACGTTGTTCTGTCCGGTACATGTCATTGAAGGAGTCATCCAGAAAACGATAGGAAAACGGCATTCCGGGTGCCATTTTTTTCCACTTATTTTCAATTTGGCCGGTCAGATCTTTAATATTACCCGTGCTTATCTTAAACATAGCCAGTCCGTCGCTGCGGCCAAGGAGTAAACATAAGGGGCCGATGTTCTGACGTAAGGACTCATAATTAAAATTCTTAACCACCCCAATGATGTTATAAGAAAGCAAGTTATTATTTTGACCAGTTCTATAAATTTTTTTACCTAGTGGATCAGGGTAAGCCAATAATTTGGCGGTTGTTTCATTGATGATCACGCCAGTCGAATCGCTCCCAAAATTTCTCGAGAAATTTCTACCTTCTATGATCTGCATGCCCAACGTTTTTACATAGTCATAGTCGACTGTCCATACTTGCAAATCCAATCCGTTCCTCAAATCCATTGTCGCATCCCGGAAAAAACTTTGATCCCTCCGGGAGGAATTGTCTACAGGCAAGTAGGCGCTAAGAGAGGCGCTCGATACGCCATTCATTTGCAATACATCATTCTTAAAAGCATCGGCATTGTTTTTTAAGGAATAAGCGTCGTTGACAATCAATACCTGCTCTTTTTTAAACCCGAGATCTTTTGTTTGGATATAGTTAAGCTGTTTATAAATAATGATGGTTCCGATAATGAGTAATATAGAGGTCGCAAACTGAATGACAACCAATACGCTTCTTAAACCATTGCTACTACCACCGAATTTTATTTTACCTTTCAATACCTCAATAGGTTTGAATCCAGATAGGAAAAATGCAGGGTAACTGCCTGCGGCTAATCCGACAACAAAAGGCAACGCGATAAGCAAGGGCAGGATATTAGGTGAAAAAAGACTCCCTAATTGCATGGTTTTGACGGCTACATTATTAAATAATGGCAATACCAGCCAAACAATAACAATCCCAAGAATTAATGAGAGCAATACCATCAGTGTAGACTCGGTCAGAAATTGTAAGATCAATTCCTTCCTTTCGGTTCCCAACACCTTTCTAATACCCACCTCCCTGGCGCGGTTTGCAGAACGGGCTGTGGTGAGGTTCATAAAATTGATGCAGGCGATCGCTAATATAAACAAGGCCACAATTGAAAAAATATACACATATTGTATATTTCCATTCGGCGCCAGTTCATAAGTAAGGTCTGAATACAAATGAATTTTTGTCAGCGGTGTAAGCGAGAAAACCAGCTTATTGCCGGCCTGCTTGAAGTCCTCCATACTCCTTATTTTCACAAACTTTTGCACATAAGGCAGGACATATTTATCGATATAGGAATCAAACTGTTTTTCAAACAATGTATAATCTGTTCCTGGCCGGAGCAAAAGATAGGTGTGAAAATTAAAACTCGTGAATTGCCCCCATTGATAATCCACATTTTTCATGGAAAACAAGAAATCATAGTAAAAATGACCGTTATGAGGCATGTCTTTAATGACTGCCGTTATTTTATAAAAAGTGCTCCCATGGTCGTTTGTTTCAATGGTTTTTCCAATGACATCAGTGGAGTTGAAATATTTTTTTGCGGCTGATTCCGAAATCACCACCGAATTGGGATCATTTAATGCGCTGTGTGTATTGCCGCCAATGGCAGGGAAAGTAAATACATCAAAAAAAGTAGAATCAACATGTGCTACTTTTTGTTCGTTAAGGTAAGAATTGCCTTTTTTGATCAGTTTACTGCCATTACTGTTATAGATCCGGGTATATTGTTCCACCTGGGGAAAGTCTTTTTTCATCATTTGCCCCTGCATGTCTGACGACAACGCTGAATTCAATTCGCTGCCGCCAAAAAGGATGTCCGAGTTGATGCGGTAAATCCGGCCGGAATTTGCATTGAATGTATCATAGCTCAATTCATCAAGGACAAATAAGGCGATCATGATGAAACAGGATAGGCCGATCGCAAGCCCTACAATGTTAATGATGGAAAAGGTTTTGTAGCGCAACAAATTTCTCCAGGCGATTTTAAGATAATTTTTTAGCATGGCTTTTTATTAATGGGGATCTATGTATTCCATCATTCAGATAGCCTGTTTACCAACGATAACCAATGCACTGCCTCAGGCATTGCGCCCTTTTGCACACAAATGCCTGCTCATTACTTCGCAAATCTGGGACGCCAAGATGAAAAGAAAGGTTACAACAAATGTCAAAATATAATGGCGGGTTTCATGGCCTAAAAGGCGCCACCTCAATCATTGAGCCGGCAAATTTTTTTACACACGAAAAGAAATTGGATATTTTCTATCATACAGATTCGAGCTCACTCAAGACGCGTCAGGTGATCCCGAGACGGCGAAAAACTGGAACCTTGACCAAATCCAGAAGGAATGCGAAACTTATCGCTGCGGCTAGTGTGCCAGCTACCATCACTGCCGGCAACGGTTTCATGGCGATTCCCCCGATGGCCAGGGTCGAGGCGATCAGGAGATCGGCAAGGGACGAAACCATGAGCCAGAAGCTAGGTCGCGAGGACCACAGGTGGTGACGCTCCCTATTAGTATAGGTCGTCGCCTGATTGCCGAATACGATGAGAACAAAAGCCAGGGTCTGAAGTTCTTCGATACCAAACTTCATCCGGTAAACGCCGAAAGCGAAAATGGACAGGCAAAATAATAGCTCCCCGATTCCCATAGAGACGCCTGCAATCGTCAGTTTGCCGATATGCCACGCATTCGGGGAGACCGAGGGCCGGACTTTGTCTGTCGTGAGTGCCATGCCGAGAAAGTCGCCGGTAATCATAATGAGGACCATCAGCAATGGTGTCAGGATCGCATGTCTGGTTATGATCAGTCCAATAGTCAGAAACAACACCTGTACTGTCTTTTTGGTTATCGAGTTCAGGGTGTAACTCAAAATCCGCTGGAATGTGATCCGTCCTTCCTTGACTGCTGCTACGATACCCGCAAGCCCTGGTTCGGTCAGAACCATACCGGCGGCCGATTTGGCGACATCGGTTGCCGTTGATACGGCAATCCCCATCTGTGCCTGACGCAATGCCGGTGCATCATTGGCCCCGTCGCCGCACATGCCAACAGTGTGACCGCCTTTTTGAAATGCTTTCACGAGTTTGTATTTGTCCTCAGGCAGGACTCCGGCAAAGACTGAGAATTGTTCAGGGAGAACGGCTTCGGGAATTGGACCGGGCGGACAGACCGCGCCACCGAGTCCCACCGCCCTGGCAACAATGGCCGCTGTGGCAGGCGCATCACCAGTCACCATTACGGTGCGTACGCCCAATCCATTTAATTCGGTGACCAGCGCTGCTGAGTCTTTGCGCGGCGGATCACTTAAAGCGATGAGACCTGCTAGTTTCATCACTCCAGGCAGCCCGGCAGCCACCGCCAGTACCCGGAAACCCTGGCCCTCTAGCTCTTTTGCTGCTGCTGCCGCATCCGCTTCAGGTTGGGCTACGGCAGCGATCGTTGCAAAGGCGCCTTTTACGATATGCTGCAGATTACCTTCCGAATCTGTCGCAGTGGCCTCGGACATTTTTTTAGCCGGATCAAAAGGAATGAAGGTGACCAGTTTAGGCAAGTCAGTGAGGCTCTTATTTGCGGCAGCAGTACGAATAGCCGCTTCCACTGGATCCTGCCCGCTATCCGAACTCGCAAGTGCTGCTAGCCCCAGTACATGCGCCTCATCGTAGCCGGGCATTGGGTGAACCGTCGTCACGGTCAGTGCATTTTGGGTTAATGTGCCTGTCTTGTCGGCGCAGAGTACCACCATCGACGCCGCTTCATCAACAGCCGAGAGACGGGTCGGAAGGACACCCAGTTTTGCCAATGCGCGCGCGCCGAGCGCCGAAGCCAGCGTGAAAGTAGCCGGCAGCGCCACGGGTATGGAAGCCAAAACAGCTGTCAGGACCAGGGGTATTATATCTACGACGGGCATTTTGAGAAAGCTGGAGTAACCGACAAGGATTATGATCATGAAGCCATTGAAAATAGCCAGATTGCGCACCACATGCAGGACCGCTTTCTGCTGAGTGCTCACGGCATGAGCAGTGCGAACCAACTCCGCTGTGCGCCCAAATTTGGTGTGCACCCCGGTTGCAGTGACTTCCGCCAAAGCTTCCCCGCGCCGGACCAGAGCTCCTGCATAGGTTTGCACGCCCTGCCCAGCTTCGATGGGTACCGATTCACCGGTGAGCATCGATTGATCGAGCAGGACCTCTCCTCCCGTTAGCTTCACATCAGCCGCAACCACGCCTCCAAGGGAGAGCTTTATCACATCTCCCGGCACTAGTTCGGACGCGGCCACGGTTTTCCATGAGCCGTCGCGCTCTACGTCTGCATTCAGCGCCAGACGTGATCTCAATGCTGCGAGCGTAGCCTGGGCACGGCTTTCCTGGAGCAATCCTAGCACGGCGTTAAACAGGAGGAGAACTGCAATAATCGAACCTTCGACATATTTGCCAAGTAGAAGTTCGAGCAAGACGGCGGCTTCGAGCATCCATGGAACAGGCGCCCAGAATTTTGCTAGCGCCATACGCAACGGATGCACACCCATATGAGGCATCGAATTGGGGCCAAATTTATCCAGCCTCGCTCGCGCTTCTTGGCTAGTAAGGCCCCTTGTGGATTCCTCCGGTTTTTTCTCCAGGTCCGGCTTGAGGCCGGGTTTTGAATCGGCGGCATTACCAGAATTCGATTCCTGCTTCGGGGCTGCAGTCTTAGACTCGTCGGAAGGTAATTCCATATTCTAGGTATTATTATTTGGTAAGTATCATGCCAGAATATTTTTTCCCAATTTAAACTATGTTATATCATTCTGACAGAAACTTCCAATCATTGTATGCGCTCTCTTCCATTATTTAAGGGGATACTTCAGGTTTAGGTTGACAGTTTGGAATTATTGCCTGCTATCCAAATGCACCCTTACCTTAATACCATGGTATTGAACTTACCGAAATCTCCGGATGGATTTTCGTACCCGCAGGCACAGACATGATTAGTATTACTTTAATTAAAGTCTGTTTTCAGCCAGTACAGGCGCAAACAAAAACAAGGCGTAAATTTTGAGAACTTATATTTGACAGCAAGGTTATTTTTTGTCAAATGCCGGGATGATATTTTTTACCCCTTTAATTAAAAACCAAAGCATAACGGTGATTTCACCGATCGACCCCAGAACTACTGTATAATGGCTGACAGTTGGCTTGTATATGGGGAAAAGTACAAACGTAATCCATTCAACAATATATCCGGTTCCACCAAGTAATAACAAAATCCCCAATATGCGGGGTATAAATCGAGATTTGCAAATCAATAAACCAAAAGGCAACAACCAAAGTCCCCAGAACATTTCGGAAATCGAAATAATATGGTTGTACGCCTTAAGAAATAAGACAGCGTATTCCTGTCTTTGCACAATGTCCATTGATTTCAATAATTCGTCCTTGGCTATCAAAAGTCCAGAAATATTGAAAGCTTCCGCAATAAAGCCTATGGGGATGGACAATATCATCCAGGCAAACATGAGCTTGGCTTGATCCTCATTTACCTGTTTAAGCAAGCGATACAAACTAAATGCCAATAGTATCCAAGGAATGGAGCTAATTAAACGCATAAATATGCCTGAGCGAAATAAAAATTCATTTTGAACGAGATTGTTCAATATGTCACTTGAATTACCATTCATGCTGATTTTCGATGAGACATATAACATCCCATATATACTTGTTAGCACATTTAAGAGGTAAAAGAGGCCGGCAAGTCTGGCTGTTTTTTTGAGCGGGAATGTAGAATTTTCCATATCAATATTACATTTTGTCTTAATTATAAATCTCTGAGGAACTTTTCAGCTCTCCCGGAACAAGAAAAGGCGAGTGGTGGGCCAGGCAATTTTTAATTTGAAATCGTTTTTAGACGGTTAAATTACATCAGGATTGAAAACGTTGATTTGACAATTGTCAAATAATGACTACTTGGATGAGCGAATTCTGCTTAGGGTTTCCAAGGTGACCCCAAGAAAGGAGGCGATGTAGGAAAGCGGGACCCGCTGGATGATCCCAGGGGTATTTTTTAACAGGTTTTCATATCGTTGCTTCGCTGTTTCAAATTGCAAGGAATCCATTCGCTGTTGAGACATAATAAGAGCCCCTGTCATCATATTGCGGAGCAGCTTTTCCACGTCGTGAAATTTATCGGCCAGGGACATTAAGTCATCGTAGTAAATGCCATACAGTTCCGAAGGCTCCAGCGTCTGGATGATAAGGCGACTGGGAATACGCTGATAAAAACTGCTGATGGATAGAAAAAACTGCTCGTCCATCGCAATCCATTCTGTTACCTCTTTTCCCTTTTTATGATAGAAAATTCGGGCAACCCCTTTTTCTATAAAATAAATGTAATCGCAAACAGCATTTTGTCTGACCAATAAATACTCCTTAGGAACAGACCAAAATTTCCAAGCTTTCAAAAACTCTGATTCGCTTTCCGGGGAAAGATGCGTTATCTTTTTTAAATTCTTGGAAAGCGACTGCAATTCAGAAATTTATCTAATGTGAGAATCTTCCGGTATAAATATATCGAATAAGGTCTATATAAAATAATGGAAGGCTTCATGCGATAGTCCATTATATACCAGTTGGGACCAAATATTGTTTCTCCATTTGGCTTAGGCAACTCTTACTTTTTTTACTATACGCCTACGAATAACTTAATCACATCATCCATGCTGGATGCTGGCGTATCAAGGCAGCCTAGTATCGCATTTGGAGGCCCTTTTTTCTTCGGTTTATAAAATTCTCCGTAAAACCAAATCATCTTCAGTGATTTGGATGTAAGGCATAAAAAAAATACATTTGCAAAGAACAAATAGGGTATAGGATCATATCCAAGCGTAAAG
>Ga0302221_10000126_pt1 | contig 72553 bp, 60 predicted proteins | sample II_Palsa_E2_1_FD_193517 | JGI IMG/M metagenome (GOLD analysis project Ga0302221, IMG submission 193517) | Peat permafrost microbial communities from Stordalen Mire near Abisko, Sweden - II_Palsa_E2_1 | ecosystem: Environmental > Terrestrial > Soil > Palsa > Peat permafrost | place: Sweden... | reverse complement strand
TATGTCGAGGCCCTTGGCAACCTGCCCTTCGAAGATCAAATGCGACGCCACCTGGTATTCGATCCCGGTCCAGACTTCATTGCTGTACACAAAGGGCAAAGATAACTGCCCGCCCTTCGGCCAGGTACAAAGCAACAACCCACCTTCATCACCCAAAGCATATCCCGGCCTCTGTGGATTGCTGTAATCACTAAGATCTTTCTTCAAATTATAACGATAGACGGCATTGAGATGGCTTTTGATTTTGCTACGATCCAGCGGCTCGGGCAGCCCGCAGACCCTGGCCATCCAATCACCCAGCACCCCATCGGACAGACAGCCCGTTCCATACTGATACTTCGGGCCTTCCTTTTTTAGGAGGGCAACGGCCTCGGCGGAATAGGCTCCTCCATAGGAGTGCTGCGAAGCGGCCACGGGATCTGCAGCGTTGAGACCGGTGTACTTGATCTCCTGCGCGAAATACTCGCCATTGTAAAGTTTCTGCTCCATAAAGCCCCTGCCTTTTTCATAGAGGGCCGCGTAGGGGGAGACATCTTCATGGAGATAAGTGCCGATTTGAATCATGGCTTCGAGCGCCCCGAGGTAGAAACTGGTGGTCATCCCATCCGGCCCCCAGAACTCGATATCATATGTATTGTGATGCGGCTCTTCCAACGTACCGGTATGCCGCGGGTCCCACACGCCAATGCAATAATCCAGGCTTTGTTTGATCCGGGGATAGAGATGGCTGATCCAAAGACTGTCACCGCTGATGCGCCAGTCGCGATATGCTTTCATGATACCGCCCAACTGGCCGTCGGATGCAGCATAGAAAGTATGTGCCTCGGGACGGATGGGCAATGCGGCCCGGAACTGCTGATGGCCTGCGGTATTCTGGTCTTCGAAGAATTCTGTTTGGCGCAGAGTACGCTCGAGCGACGGGAAGAGATGGCTGATCGCCTGAGCGTAATTGTATACATGCGTACACGACCCTTCGCAACTGCCCCACTCGTCATCACAGCCCTCCCAACCCCAGAAACGGCCGTCATACTGCCGCATTACAGTCGGAGATTTCAGGATACTGAGGTTCGCGGCGACTGCCTCGGTCACCTCGGGCGGCAAGGTACTGCGATAGAAGGCGTCACGGAATTTGACGGTATTGCGACGAAGTTCGGAGTAACGATCACCCCAATATTTCGTCACCTGCCCGATGTTCTGAAACATACTGCTGTACCACGGCTTATAATACGGCGAAGGCAGGTCGACGGATGCATCGCGGACGGTGCTGTCTTTGGGATCGGTGACTTTCGTCCCCACCTGCAACCGGCTGTCGGGGACATACCAGGCGATGAGCAGTCGGATCGTCTTCTGTTGGCCAGGTTGTAGGGTGAAAGGCACATAGAGCGAAGCGCCTGGTGAATTGGGCTGGGGTGCAATGGCGGCGGGCGTGGCATTTTGGGCGCTCTGCCATGCCATGGTCAGCGGGTCCCACCAGCCGCCACGGAACCAGCAATTATTTATTATAGCCGCCGGGTCATCGGTGAAGAAGGCCAGATCGCCTTTTTGGTCGGGCGCCGTAGCGCTGTCCTGTGAAAGGATGAAGCCTTTGTCCATGGGCTCAACCTGGGTGAGATCTCCGAGGGTAGGGGTGTTGAAGGAAAAGACATATTGGCTGGGGTGGGCCGAGGTGTTTTTGATGGTGTATTCTAATGCGCCGACGGGTAGGCTGGAATTATCGGCATCGGTGGGGATAAAGGGGCTCCAGCCGGTGAGGGTAACGGCGACGGGTATCGCGGGATCTTTCAAGGCGACCTCGGCGAAAGGGAAATGCGCGGTGAACGTGGCCTGCCGGAAGCGGGCCAGTCCCCAGGTCCTGCCTGCGTCACCGAGACCGGATCCCTTGCCCCCGAATTTTTTCCAGTCGGGGACGGGGCTTTCCAGCACGCGGGTGGCTTTTGGTTGCCCTTTGATGGCGAGGGCCGCGAAAAAGGGCGGTTCGTTGAACAGGTCGGGGTGATGGCGGATGGACAAGTGAGAGATGGCGCCGGTCCCTTCGAGGCAGAACATACCCGCGCCGATGCCGCCGATGGGGAAGGCGATCCTGTCCAACGCTTCCCCCTTATACACCCGCTGTGCCTGCAAAGAGCACACAACAAGCAATAGCAATACATTCAACCTTGAACACCTAGCAGTCATTTTAATCGTTTAAACATTTTTGAAGAATTCGTCGTTGTTGGTGTTAACACCAACAACGTAACGCTATACAATAAAGCGACTTTTCCCATCGCCTAAATCAAGAAACAAGTTAGTTTGCCATTCGCGTTAAAACCAACACCAACATCTATCTAATATAAATACAATGGTTAAAACCTAACCTTTCACTTTAATGATGACTTTTTTACACTTTTTTCCGGACGCGACTCTAGGAATTCATTAAGGCTCAATTCCTGGCCTTGTGTCTAGTTCAAAACCATTATCTAGACCCTTCATGGAAGCAGGGATTCCCTGCGTCATCCACCTAGGGGCTGGTGCCCCTTTCAAATAGTGATCAAAAAACTGTGTAATCCGAATTTGATAATCGGTTCCCTCTTTTCCGATTGCATGATGACCCATTTCATCATACTGCAACATCCAGGCCCTCTTACCCACCCGACGAAGCGCTGTGAAAAACTCGACGCCCTGTGAAAAAGGTACTGCATAGTCCAGCGTATTGTCCATCAGCAAAAGTGGTGTAGTTACCTGATTTGCTTTGAAGATCGGTGAATTCTTGATATAGAAATCCGGTCTTTGCCATAAGCTGGCTCCCATCCGGAACGCTCTCAACTCGTAATATTCCTCCTTACCATGACCAATGCTCCATAATCCTCCATAATCACTTATTAAATCGGAAAAACCTGATCCCGAAACAGCTGCGGCAAATAGATGGGTGTGCGTAACAAGGTAGTCAGTCTCGTAACCGCCAAAACTATGGCCATTGATACCCATTCTCTTTCCATCGACCCATGGCAGGCGGGATAAATATTCGGCCGCTGATACCACCGCGTTTACCACGCTTTCGCCGACCTCTCCGACCGAATAATGAATATCAGGTGTAAATACCAGATAGCCATTACTGACAAAAGTAGGAATATCAATGCGCCCGTCAGAGGTCTCTGGAGATCGGTAGAGGTTCAATTCATCCGATAATCGCTCATAATACAGAAAGATGATGGGGTACTTCTTTTTAGGATCAAAATTCTCTGGTTTGTATAAAACTCCCTGTGACAAACTTCCATTAAACGTCTTCCATGTGATGAGTTCACTGGTCAGCCAGTTATAGGATCTTTCAGGATAAATACTGGTAATCGGGGTGAATTTCTTGAAATCATTCGTCATGAAAATATTGGGATGTTCCGTAGCGCTCATACGGTTCACCAGATAGACCTCTGTATCCCTGCCCTTAACAGGTGGACTATCATAAGAATAACGACCCATTGTCAGAAGTTCTGGGTCGCCTATCTCATTGATCCTTTTCTGGAAAAAACCATTGTCTTTGGTACGGTCGTTAAACGCCTTTAAAAGCAAAGTTTCATTACCATTTAGCACAACTGGGCTAGATATCGTTAGACGCAATACGATCCCATGTCGCCGGCCATATCCATTTGTCAAATTCAAGGGCGGATTGACACCTGCAGGATCTATCTGCCATAGGTCGTACTGGTCATACAACATCAGGCTTGCATCGCCCTTTGTCCAGGCGACAATAGGTGCCCTCGGCCAGTAAACGGACCCTGGCACTTCGTCTTCCTTCGGCGTCCATTCCGCCATTATTCCATGAGTGATATTCCGGAAAATCCCCGATGAAACCGTATAGCTAAAATAATTCTTTTGTTTAACATCATAGTAAATGATATACTTCCCAGCAGGAGAGAAATCACAGGCGGATACTGGTTGGGTAATCCCCCTGTGTATAACTTGTTTCCTACTCCCATCCTTAGTGGAAATCAGGTAAGCAATAGGCTGGGCCGCGGGATTCCAATTCCATTCGTCTCCAGTCCCTTTCATATTCAGAATTAGGATATGATCGGTGTAAGCACGCGGCGGTACCGGTGAGACAATCCAGTCATTCTTATCCCGTTCCAGCCGAATGATTCGGGGTCTATCTAGTGTCAAGACAGCAGTGTAACTGCGGGGAACTAGTTCTTGTAATTGTTCTGATTGCAGTCGGGCATCGGTGTAGCTCCAGACATTCACTTTTACTGCATCCTTCTTGGGCTTAGGCGGGTCCACCTCCTTTAAGCTTATGAATAGCCGGTTATTATCCGAGCTGAAATCAATTATATAATCCAAGACCAGCCCGCTGTCTACTCCTGGGAAATGATCGTCGATTAAAAGGTTTGCTTTGTCAAATGCGCGTTTAAAATACCAGAACGAATGGCACGTGCCATTACTTTGATTGGTAGTGACAGTGAATGCCACATCAGCGTTCCTTTCCCCAAAAACAAAATTACTTGCGTTGCCTATGCCCTTCCAAATACTTCTACGTCGGCCTTCAGTAAGGCTAATCAAATCCACCGATCGAGTACTAGCACTGTCCTTTATTGCAGAAACTTCTAATAACAACATCCTGCCATCACCGGAAAATTGGTAATCCGTCACCGAGTAAAATGTCTGTTGTTGGCCTGTGAGCAAGTCACGAATGACCAGTGACCGATCCGAACTATCTGATAAATAGACTAGCCATTCACTACTGTCCTTCGCCTGCAACGTAAATGAACGCACACGCGGGATATACTCAACCGAAGAGGTTCCCAGAGTTATTATTCCTAAGCTGTCTCCACTGTTCCTAAAAATGACTAGACGGCTATCTGAACTGAACATCGAATTTAATGCATCAGGAATTATTTTTTCCCATGAACCATGAGTGGATTTAACCACCCATTTCCTGTCAAGTGCATGTAAGTATTTAACAAAATAAGTGGTATAAATACAATAGTTCCCATCGTTGCTAATACCATTGCCTAGGTAATTAAGCCCCAGTTGTGGCCACCTGGCATATACACTAGAATCAATAAAAGGCTTCTGACCAAAGCAAGATCCCGAAAAAAAACTCAGAAAGAGAATTAAAATAAAAACCCTCATATAGATTAATTGAATGACTTTTATGAAAGCTATGAAAATGATGCTAATTGACCATAAGCATATTCAGCAATGTTCTTGTGTAATAGTTTTTTTCCGCAGTAGGCTTATACTACTTTATTCTGCATTTCACATTTACCAGGTTGGCTCACCTCTTTCAATTTTTGTCAAGGTCGCACTAAATATGTCGGTAAAATACCCCTTCATTTTCCCCTTTTTTTGAGCCGCTTGATTCTCCATATCAAGTGCCCTTTGCTCCCATTCGATAGCTTCATGCTTTCTTCCTAGCTTATAAAGTAAATTGGCATAAGTGTCAAGACATTGAACATTGGTCGGCACCTGCTGTAATGAACTATCGCTCCAGGCAAGCGCCTCCATCAATTCCTTTTTGTCACTGCTGTGCAGGAACAAATACCAGGCGACCCCATTGAACTGAAAAAAAGTATCCCCCGGGCCAAATGGGCCATATTTCTCAACCCTTTGAATAAGTACTTTGCAGTAATCCGGCCATTCTGTTTTACTTTCATACCACTGCAGTTTAGCATCCAGTAGGGTTCGTCCGGAATAATACTTACCATATTTTTTCCTGACGGCCGAAGCTATTTTATTCCAATGAGGTGTATTAGCAGTAGGTTTTTTATCCCGCCATAAGAGTGGATCTATCTCTTCCTTTTTGATGATAAAAGACAAGATATTCCCGGCATAATTCCTCTCCGTAACACTGTCTACCTGTACCGAATGATGTAATACAAAATTGAAGGCTGCCCCCTTCGAATTTTGGATGGCTTGGCCAATAAAATAAATTTTCCCCTTCGTAAACAACTGATTATTGCCTAATTTTAATAAGTAATTGGTGATATAATCATCAACGATTACATCCCCCAACTGTTTGTCAAATACATTGACTGCAGAAGATAAATGCGGCATGATCTTATAATTCCTTTTGCCTTGCCGGTAATTATTTAATAAGGTATACACTTGCCTGTTGGAATCGGTGGCATTCATCGCCAATTTGATAAAATCACTATCATCCTTGTAACCTATATCCCGATGCACAATCTTACCGTCTGGTGAAAAAAATAAGAAACTGGGGAATGAATGGACATCGTACTGTTGAACTATTTTCCGCACATCGGCATACATGTTTTTTATTTGTTCATCATCTTTTTCGCTGGAGTCCACCTGCATCCTGACCGAAATAAATCTAGTGTTCACATACTGCCCTACTTTCTCTGATGGATATGTCCTCTCATCCATTAACTTACAAGGTCCGCACCAGGTGGCATAGCAGTCCACGAATACGTATTTGTTCTCACTCTTAGCCCTTTCAAGAATTTCTTGCCAACTCGAAGTTTTCTCAAATCGAATGCCGTTCGACGAGGAATCGTTTTGTGCAGAAAGGCGATCCACCTGGAGACACAACGCGGGAATAAAGAGTAATAACAAGATTTTCGTTTTCATACTTCTCTTTTGATTAATTCATTTAATGACTATGCTCGCAGAGGCTGTTGTTGTTGGTGTTAACACCAACAACAGAGGGAGAACCCAACATAAACTTACTTCCGCACAACATTTATTGGTCAAGCCTATTCCTTATCTAAATCTAATCGATAAACATATTTATCACAACTACTAGGAGCATTCCTGGAAAACATCACCTATTGGGGCTTTTACTCTGAAATTAGCTTAGCAATAACTAAATTGTTCTGGAATCATACGCAGAGTCTACTACATATGACACACCGCGGTTCCCAATCAAATTCTACAGTAATACTTAGTTTGCCGTTGTTGGTGTTAACACCAACAACATCGGTTAAAAACATACACTACAACTGATCCTCAATAAAGAGGTCTGAGTAAGTAGGTAAACACTTACTCTTTCTTATGTCGCTGAGTTAAGGGGGCTGATTAAATTGTCAGCTCCCTTTCTTTCCATAAATAAACTTATCAGTACCCCACGTTTTGCACTAGCTTGGGGTCAGTTTGAAGATCCCCTAAAGGAACAGGATACCACTGCCAGTTGGGATTCCAAACTCCTCCCTTGCTTTGACAAGCATAACCTGGTGCGCCCATTACTGAATCGACGATTCCAGTCCTTTTAAGATCCAGCCAGCGATGACCCCATTCAGTAAATAATTCTACCTGTCTCTCGTGCATGATGGCTGACAAAAGACCCGTCCGAGAACTGACTGTGTCAGGTTGTAGGCCCGCCCGGCTGCGAATGGTATTCAGGTCGCTTTGGGCACCAGATGTTTCATCCTGTTGAGCCCTAGCTTCCGCCCGAATCAGGTACACTTCACCAAGCCGTAGCACCATAGAATATTCTGTGACAGGTGCACCAATAGAATCCACCTTGTACTTGAAGGGGTAATAATAAGTTACTCCGTTGGCTATGACGCTGTCTACCCATACTACTCTCCGTTGATCACCGATTTCGAAGTTGCTCATTAGTGCATTGCTCAAAAAATAAGCGTAAATATAACTAGGCCCGGTTGGTGGAATAATATATGCTTGAGCATCCTGAGTATTTTGTCCGGCATTAACTGGCTGCAACTGCCAGATAGCCTCCGTGCTGTTGGCAAGGAAGGCAGTGCTCAAACTGCTCAGACTGTATAGCGATGAATTATTAATTACCGTATTGGCTTGTGTTTCCGCACTATCCCACTTCCCGGTATACAAATAGGCCCTTGCCAATAGGGCTGTAGCAGCCCAGTTTGTTGGCCTCACTCTGGCTGAAGTGACGTTTAGCAAAGTCGCATCCAGGTAGTTTGCGCTAAGCAGTGTCTGCGCGTCTTTGAGGTCTTGAATAATCTGCTGCCAAACCTGCGCCCGTGGAGTTCGGGGGAGTACATCATTTATAGTATAGTTTGTACCGGTCACCAGCGGGACGTCGCCATATAGGTTAAGTAAATAGAAATAATAAAATGCCCGTAGGAATTTTGCCTCGCCAAGAAGTTGTTGTTGCACAGCGGGTGTCAGGGTCGCGCTGCCAGCTATCCCTTCCAGTGCTGCATTCACAACAAAAATATTAGGATAAATAATGTCCCAAAAATCCCCGTTCGCATTGGTCAGGTTATTGGTGTAGTAGGATATCCACGAAGCAGGTGCCACGCTAGACAGCAGCGTCAGATTATCTCCGGACAACTCGGGTAAAAATGACATAGCGGTAATGCTGCTACCCGTCAGACTGGTCGTACTCATTTGAGTGTAAATGCCTGTAAGGACGGCTGCTGCTGTGGCATCGCTGGTATACACATTGCCGGAACTGAGACTTGTTACGGGGGGGCTTACTTCTACCAGTTTTTTGCAGGCGGGTTGAGTCAAAATGATAAAACTGACTATATTGATTATCGGAAACAATCTGAGTAATCGCATATCAAAAAAATTTCAGGTTCATAAACATCAAACATGTTTGTTATAGATCGGTCTGCAAGCCTACAGTTAAAATCCTAAGTTCAGGCAATCTGGTGGTACTCATGTTCTCAGGATCCATCCCTTTGTAATGGGTTATTGTTAATAAATTCTGACCTTGAATATATATCCTGCTATTTTGTAAGTGTGCAGTTTTGTCCCAAGCCTTAGGTAATTGCCAAGATAGAGAAATATTCTTGAGCCTGATATAAGAAGCATCAGTGAATTCGCCATCGCTTTCATATGCTGCATCTGCATATTGAGTAAATAGTCCAAAGCCAGAACTATATTTTTGAATGGAAGCCTTGTCCCCAGGCTTCTGCCAACGATCTAACACCCAAATAGGCTGATTCGCAATGCCATTAAAAAAATTCCCTGGATAAATCCCCCCAAATCTGTAATTAGCTCCTATCTGCTTAACAAACTGGAAGAGAAAATCCAGATTAAACCCTTTATAAGTGATACTATTTTCAAAACCTCCATAATATTTAGGCAATGTGCTAACTATCGCATTGTTGTCAATCCCATAGGTTGGATTGTAAGTTGGATTACCCTTGCTATCGGAAAACTCATAAATTCCCGTCGTATCGTTGACCCCGATAAAATGGTACATTTTGTAAATTGAAAGGGGCTTGCCGATCACTAAAAGGTTCGCGTAAGATGAGTTGGCAAGACCAGGAAATGCAATTAGTTTGTTCCTTGGGATGGTAAGGTTAGCATGGGTTGACCAGGTAAAATTCTGGGTTTTCATGTTTATAGTGCTAAGAGTAAGCTCAACACCTGTGTTTTGCACCGTAGCCGGGAGGTTCGCTGAAATGCTGGAGAAGCCAGTTATGACAGGTAAATTATAACCTAATAATTGGTTGGAAGACCGGTTCTGGAAATAAGTTGCGTTGAGCAGGATCCGATCCTTAATTAAACCAATATCTAGCCCACCTTCGGCCTTCCTCGTCAATTCCCACTGCAAGTAAGGGTTGGGTAAGCCAGCAGGGATGAGTCCTAAAGCACCCTCATACGGGACGCCTGCACCTACGTTATTATATTGACTTAAGAATTGGTAGTCTCCGATCTGGTCGTTACCAGTAGTTCCGTAACTGGCCCTTAGTTTACCAAAGCTAATAAAGGGTAGGTTGTCATTAATGAATTTTTCTTTAGAAAAGACCCATCCGATACCGACCGCCGCAAAATCATGGAACTGGTTGGATGGCCCAAACCGGCTACTCCCATCTCTGCGAGCACTAAGATCGATAAGATATTTATCGTTCCAATTATAGCTCAAACGCCCAAATAATGCATTATACTTGTATACTGATACAGTTGATGCGGCAGTTATAATACTGGCTGATGCTATATTTGCGAGCGATAGGTCACTGTTGTACCCGGTGCCGGACAAAATCTGTCCATTATTATTATTTTGCTCAATCGTAGAACCGATCAATAAGTCCAGCTTTCCCATTCCGAAAATTTGCTTGTAACTGGCCTGTGGCTCTATAATCCAGGAATTGATATTGTTGTTACTATACTCCGCAGTCCTTTGATTATAAATGCGATCTTCCGGAGGGTAAAAGGACAATGGCTGAGTTGAAATTTCATTTTGCTGCAAGTTCGTATAGCCAAAATTGCTCCTAATCTCGAGGCCAGGGAGCAAATGATAGCTTATGATTGAATTACTAATAAAATTATTGGACTTATTTAAATATGACTGAAGTGTGTAAGCCATGGGATTAGTTGTAAATGTGGATGCCCCTGATCCATTAGGTTCCCAATTAAGACTACCATCAGGGTTGTAAAGAGGGGGAGCGTCAGCAGCCAATGTTATAGCTGCGTTGGTTAGATCAGTCCCAGGCAATCGATTATTATCGATTAAATAATTTCCAGATAATTGTAAGCGAAATTTCTGATTGGTAGATACTGTATTTATATTAAAATGCAAGCTCCCTTTTGTGTCTGCATAATTTCCAGGGAATACAGCGGTTTGCCGGTGATAGGTACCCCCAATTAAATATTGAGTGGATGAATTACCACCCGAAACCGTTGCGTTAAAGTTACTATATTGAGCTATTCTGCCAATAAGGGCTTTCTGCCAGTCCGTGTTGCGTGTAGTGTCCCATAGCAGAAGATCATAGTCACCGTTTGCCATGCTGGGAGTAATACCGTCATTGTTCAACCCCTCGTGCCGCATTTGCAGGTATTGTGGCGTATTCATCATATCGAGTTTCCTAGTCACTTGCCCAATACCCTGCTGGATGTTGAAGTCAACCCTCATCTCGCCAACCTTCCCCTTTTTTGTAGTAATGAGGATAGCACCATTGGCAGCCCTCGAACCATAAATAGCAGTAGCATCTGCATCTTTTAAGATGGATATAGATTCGATGTCAGAGGGATTAATATAACTTAAAGGGCTTCCACCTCCGCCAACCGAATTGCCTGAACTCCCCAAAATCCCTCCAAGGTTAGTCAATAGCTGTGGAGTATAAGGTACGCCATCTATTACATAAAAAGGGTTGTTGCCATTTTGGATACTATTCTGACCCTGAATCTGTACAGTAACCCCGCTGCCGGCAAGCCCAGAACTCTGTGCCACGAATAGTCCCGGCACCCTTCCTTCTAAGGCCAAGAGCGGGTTATCGATTGGTTGCTTTTCTATGTCAGCTGCGTTTACGGTAGTTGCATTACTAACACTAATGCGTTGCGTTGTTTGTCCGTAGGCAATAACCTGAACATTGTCCAGAACATTATTACTCCTGCCTAACATGATAGTGACGCCGTTCTTTCCATTCAACTTATATTCCTGGGATTCAAAGCCAGTGAAAGAAATGACTAGGGTGGCGTTATCGCTGATCCCCTTCAATTCGAAGTTCCCTTTTTCATCAGTTCCCGTTCCACGTTTACTTCCCTTCACAGTTACCGATGCATCGGCTAACGCATTGCCGAGGCTATCAATAATCCTGCCGTGGATGTCAGCTGGGGGTGGGGTTGCTGCTTCGTTGTTGGTGTTAACACCAACAACGCCGGGAGAGATAATAATGGTCTTTTTCTTAATGGTATACTCGAGGGGAAGGCCTTTCAATAATTCTTTCAGGAAATCTTCCAGGGCCAGGTTGTTCGCAGTAATGGTGACCGGTTTGATGCCCTGCAATGTGTTGGCGTTGCAAAATACAACATATCCTGTCTGTGCCTTGATTACCGGAAAGACCTCTTCAAGAGGTACTTCCCTGGCCGAATAACTGACGGTTTGAGAATGAACCTTTGCCGAAACCTGCAGACAGGCGGCCAACAGAAAAAAGGACGTTAGCTTCATGACTAACTGTGTTTTGGTAGAGAACCAGGGCCTAGTCCGCCCCCTCTCGAACAGGGCATGGCGAGCCTGGTTACTAAGAGCAGTAAATTGCATAACTTAGCATTGGTTTGGGTGATTGAATAAGCAGTCTTAAGCCGACTTGTTTTTGTTCGGGTAGCCCAAACGCCACCAGGGATGTCGCAAGCATTCCTGGTTTTATTTTAGGTTACCTATGGCAATACAATGATTTTTCTACCCTCGATTCGAAAATGTACATCCGTCCGTTTGAGCACATCGAGCACATCGGATAAATTCAATTCCCGTTGCATTTCCCCCACGAACCGGATCTTCGGGATATCCCTTTCATAAACCACCTCTACGTCATACCACCTCCCCAACTGCCGCATCACTGTTTCCAGGTCAGCCCCGGTAAAATCGAACAGGCCATTCTTCCAGGCAACTGCCTGGTCCTGCGCTTGATTGGTCAGCATTTTAATCTTCATATCGCCGCCTCCCCCACCATTGTTGGCGTTCTCATCAGCAACCAGCTGCGCCTGTTGTCCCGGCTTCAGCACCACACTTAATTTACTCATGTTGGTGTTAACACCAACATGGACTGTACCAGCGGCCTGGGCTTCCGCCCCCGTCACGCGCACCGATCCTTCCAACAGGGTAGTTTTTATGTCCCGCTCATCGCCATAGCCATTCACGTTGAAACTGGTTCCCAGCACCTCTATCTCTTCTTTCCCATTGATGGCCACTTTGAATGGCTGCGAAACGTTTTTACGCACTTCGAAGTAGGCTTCTCCGGTAACCAGTACTTTTCGCTCATTGCCTGTAAATGCGGTCGGGTAGGTCACCGAACTGGCTGCATTCAACCACAGTTTTGTCCCATCGGGCAAAACCAATTCAAACTGTCCTCCCTTCGGGGTGGTCAGCGTATTGTAGACAACGTCCGTTGCGTTTCCCTCGCCCGCGTGGTATACGAGTTGACCGCTATCCGCTTTGACAACGGCGGCGCCCCCTTGCCGCGCCAATTCCCCGGTATGGGCGCTATCAAGAATAATGGTCGAACCATTGGCCAGGGTCAGGATCGCCTTGTTCCCCCCGGGGGCAACATCGTTTTGCAATGATTGCAGTTGGGACTGCACTAGTGGCGGCTTGATCCGGTTCAGCGGCCAAAAATAAACCCCGGTACCCAACAAGAACAAAACCACGGCGGCGGCAAAGCCATAGCGACGAAGGGGTAAGCTAACCTGTTTAGGTTGTTGCCCCGCGATTTGCTTCTGCAGGCTTTCCAATATCCGGACTCGGACCACTTCCGCTGTCTCTGGCCAGTCGGTAAAGACCCTTTCTTCTTCCCCTCCCATGCTATCATACCAAGTGTGTAACTGTTGCTTTTCAGCTTCAGTCGCCTCTCCTCTCAAAAATCTTTCAGCCAGCTCGATTAATTTATCATTATCCATGACTATCGCAACATTGGGTTAACCTTATTTGGTTATAGAGGGAGAATCAGGGGGAAAACCCTTAGTTCGGTCATGAAAAAAGTCCGCTAAAGGAAAAACAGGAGAGAAAAAGTATCGCTGAGGCCGCCACGGATCACTTTTAAAGCCTTGGTGAGATGAGCTTCGGCAGTCTTGGGAGAGATATGCAACGCTTCGGCCACCTCAGAGAGCGGCTGATCGAGCAATTTGTTATAGACAAAGACCAGCCGGCATTTTTCGGGCAGCTGATTGGATAATTTCTCAATGATTTCGAGCAGATACTTATTGTCGAGGGTCAGCTCTTCTCCGACTGTACCTGGCTCGGCCCGCAATGCGGTTAATTCCGTCTCCCGGTATTTTTTCTGGTCAGCTAGGTGATGGTAGACGGCGTAGCGTGTCATGGCCGCCAGGTAAAAAGGTAAGGACCGAATTGTCAGCTCGGCACGCCTTTTCCATAGCACCAGGAAAACTTCCTGCACAATCTCTTCAGACACTGCCGGGGATTTCAGGTGCCGGTGAGCTAGGAAATATAGCTTATCCCAATACCTATTATAAATGTCAGTAAACGCCCTGTTGTCACTGTCTTTCAACAACGCCACTAATTGCGCATCACTATGGGTAACATAATGCATGAGGAAAGGGGAGCCTTTTTAATTTGATCCAATAAAGTTAATAAAAAAGTAATAACATCCTACTGGTAAATCCTTAGCCAACCGAAAATAATGCCGTTGTTGGTGTTAACGCCAACAACTTACTAATGGCAGCGGCGCAGGCTCCGGGGGTAGCCGGTCCATTTTCGTGCATAAAATGGGCAATATTACGAAAGTGGCCTACAGTAAAATCCCGGCTTTGTGCATATCTGGGCAGAAAAAGCAATTGACTCTGTAGCTGGGCTATTTTCTCTTCCAGTGTCATCTGCCTCATCAGGTCATCAACATGCGTTTGCAAAGATTGCGCAGAATCCTGAAAGCGAGGATTGTGTTGGCTATACCCCTGGTAAGATAAGGATATGGCAAAGGTGGTCAGGCAAGCCACAACCAATTTATTCATAATGTAAGTTCTAACAGGACTACTGCCTTAGGTGGCATATTAACCCTGAGTGTACCATTCTCCTTTTGGTAGTCGGAAAAGGCCCGAATGGCAATTTTACCGGGGGCAGAAAACGTATTGACATTCGTATACTGATCACTGGTCAGTACTTTCCCGCGAACAGTTGAATATCGGCTGCCGTTTATCTTCATGCTGACCGTAATGTGCCGGTTCGGATCAAGATTCACCAGGGACACATGGATTACCCTGTTACTGTCTTCCGAAGCAGATGCGTTAATCGCCGGAATGCTATCTCCCTTATTGACATAATATGGACTAGATGTCAATGGTACCGGCAGCCATTTGGCATCCTGATGAACTTTATACAGATCAAAAACATAGTAGGTAGGTGTAAGGAGCATGCTGTCGCCGCTGGTCAAAACAAGCGCTTGCAACACATTCACTGTCTGTGCGAGATTTGCCATCCTAATCCGGTCGCAATGATTGTTGAAAATATTCAAGGTAGTTGCTGCAATCAGTGCATCGCGTAAGGAATTCTGCTGGTACATCAGGCTTTGATCCGCCCTCCAATCGTCGTTAAGTGCAATGCCCCATTCATCAATGATCAGCCAGACTTTCTTCTCCGGATCGTATTTATCCATGATTGCCGAGTGCTTGCTGACGATCTCCTCCATGCGGAGGGCGCTTTGCAGTCCTTTAAAATATTCTGCCTCGGAAAAGGAAGTCCCGCTGCCTACAGCCGATGCATAATAGTGTACGCCAATCCCTTGCATAAATCGCCTGGAGATATGCCCCATCATATATTCCGTCCAGTTGTAATCATCGTCCTCAGCTCCTGAAACAATGCGCATGATGGGCGAACCGGGATAAGAACGGGTATAGTTGGCAAATGTTCGGTATTTAGCTGCATAAGTTTCAGGAGTCATCCGTCCACCGCAGCCCCAGGACTCGTTTCCGATGCCCCAAAATTTGACATGATATGCGCTTTTATGCCCATTGTGAGCCCGTAGGTTGGCATTGTCACTGATGCCATCGAAATTGCAGTATTCAATCCAATTTTCCAACTCTTCCGGCGTACCGCTGCCTACATTGCCAGCTATGTAAGGCTCGCAGCCAATTAGCGAACACAAATGTAAAAATTCATCGGTCCCGAAACTGTTGTCTTCCGGAACCATCCCCCAGGTGGCATTGATATTTCGAGCCCTTTTATCAAGCGGCCCGACGCCGTCCCTCCAGTGATAGTCATCGGCAAAGCAGCCGCCAGGCCAGCGTAGTAAGGGCAGTTTTATTTTTCGCATGGCTTCGACGATGTCCATTCTGATCCGGCCATTGCGATAAAACCCGTCATATATGCACCGCCCCAGATGTTCGGCGAATTCACCGTAGATATATTTGCTGATGAGTGGGCCAGATGTATCGCTGATGATCAACCTCACTTCGTTTTGAGCGACGCAGGAACCAGCTATCAATTGGACTATCAACAACCATCCGATTCGATTTTTCATTGTTTTTTATTGTTGGATTCAATTTGCAATAAGTTCATGGGTTTCCCTTTTTAGAAAATCCCTCATAGCAATCACCCGGTAATGATGGTCATAAAGATATCGAAGGTATTTTTCCAGCATCGCTGAGGGCAGACTTGCCCAGGGATGAGCAATATCCGGCACGCCGTGTATCGTGAAGACAATCACCTTATTTTCCCCCACCTGGTCCAGGGCACGATAAAAATAATTGCTGTCTTCACCAGATAGTGCAAAACTGGAGATATTCATCCGGTCATCTTTCCTGATATCAAAGAATTTCTCACCGCCGCCCCGGGCCGTGAGATACCCATGCGCCAATAGAATGGACAGTTTGGCTGAATCCGTATGATAGGCTGGATATGCAAAACTCAACGGCTTCGGCATCCCTAGTGAATCACATTTTTTTTCTATGTAAGTGAGCTCTTTTTCAAATTGCTCGCTGGTAATTTTATCAATATTAGTATGATGCCAGGTATGGTTACCGATCTCAAAGCCCATATCAGACAATGCCTTTATTTGCTGCCAGTTCATGGATAGGGTAGTATCGCCAAACATGTGAGGGAACTCGCACACATAAAAGGTCGCCCCAAAGCCATATTGCCTCAGCAGGGGGGCTACCAGGTGATAATGGCTGGCACAGGCGTCATCAAAAGTCAGGACAATAGTCCTTTCAGCTATTGAATGAGCCTTGCTAAACCGCAGCCAGTCTATTTTGAAACAATCAACCCCTTCCCCTGAAAAACTAAGTATGAGCGCATGCACTCCTTTAGGATGGTTAACAGGTACAGTAATGGTCGTCCAACTTTTTCCATTGCCATTTCCCGGCACCTCAATTGTACCGATTGACGGATGCCAAAGTTGATCGAGCACCAGGTCAATCCTCCCTGGACGAGCGCCAGGTGACACCGCAATGGTGACGCTATCCACACCGTCGCCAAAGTCAAGGTATTTATAAGAAACTCTATCATCCGGGTGGATGCCCATCAGCGCTTCATTGTCTGCAGCGATGGGACCAATATACACATTACCATATAGCAGGCAGGCCCGCTCTGCCTCTAATTTGTCGGTAGCAGGCAGGGGACCTGAAGTACCCTGGGTGGTCATCTCCACCTCTGGGATGGTACCGTCAGCCCGAAAGGTAATAGGTTCTACGCATGTCTTCCGCATGGAAACACTGTTGGCAGTTGACCGATGATAAAACACAAACCATTGATTGTGAAATTCAACCAGGCAGCCATGGTCATTCCAGGTATGGGGGTCACAGTGATTATTATCGATGATGACACCACCGTATTTAAACGGCCCGAACGGCGATTTGGCCATAGAATAGCCGATACAGGTAGGCATGCCTGCGCGGCCCATATGCGAATAAATAAAGTAGTATATCCCTTTTCTCTTCACCATATAGCCGCCTTCATGAAAGAAATGCTCTTTTTCAGTGACTACGCTGTCGTGAATGGAGGAGGAATCGATCTCCATCATATCAGGCTTTAGTTTTGCCACTTTGGCATTAAATTGGCCCCAGATATAATAGGCCTGACCGTCGTCATCGACGAAGACGCAAGGGTCGATTCCACCGATGCCATGCAGATTGATATCTGTACCGTTCATGAACGGACCTGACGGCGACGGCGAGGTAGCAAAGCCTTCATTTCGGGAGGTATCCGCCAGGCAGTAATAAAAGTAGTAAGTCCCTTTCCTATATTGGCAATCCGGTGCAAAAAGCTTAGCATCACTGTAGGGCACCTGGTCATTGGAGCCCGCAGAAGCAAATACATCTTTCACGACGGTCCAGTACTTAAAATCTTCGGTTACCAGTACATCCTCACTATGCGAACAAAAATAGCGGGGACTTTCATCACGCGATCCGTAGATGTACAATTTCCCATCTTTCCACACATGTGCCGAAGGGTCCGCCATGGACATGCCCGGAGGCGTAATCGGGTTCTGTGCATAAATGGCTGAAGGAATGATAAAATAGCATCCCACTACCAAAGATGACACTGCCAATGAATAAAGCTTTGATTTATTGGATCTCAAACTCATAAGTTCCGGATGTTAATAGTTTGTACAACGTTTTATCTGATCCGGCGAGCGTCAAAGTTGCCGTCGATCCCGGCGGAATGACTACAGTATATACAAGTCCTCCGGACCGGTGTGTCCATCCAGAACGAATCTGGCCGTAGGGGCTGCGGTGGGTGGCGGTGAAGCTATCCAGACCGGCTACGATATGCGGACGCAATAGAATGTGGTGAAACCCGGGGTCGTTTTCATCTGGATAGATCCCTCCTAGCCCCTTATAAAACCAGGCACTGATCTCCCCCATGAAAACATGGTTCAGCGAAGTCTTCATATTCCAGGTTTCGGCCAGAGTCGTCATGCCACAGGTCATCCAATAGCCCCAGGAGGGGTAGCTCGTTTTGGTGGCTAGCCGGTAAGCAATGTCCGCATAGCCGTTCTCGCTCAGGGCATTCAGCAAGGCCACATTACCGAGAATGCCGATGTCCAGGTGCAGGCTGTCCCGGGTGACACTTTCGACCAGTGACTTAGCTACAGCAGCCTTTTTACTTTCCGGTACCAGGCCCCAATAAAGCGCCATACTATTTTCGGTCTGATAACCACTCCCGTAACCCCGGATCTCGTCATGATAACAATTCCGGTTGAAAGCCGCCCTTATTTTTTGGGCGAGCTCGTTATAGTGGATTTCATCTTCCTTGTTACGGAAAAGCTTTGCCGTTTTAGCAAGGATCATTGCGTCGTTATAATAATAGCAAGTCGAGGTCAACCCGGTATCGGCTTGGTGTTTGATCCGTTCCCGGTCGCCCAAACCTTCATGGATCAGCCCGTCCGGGTGGGTATCCTCGAGATAATTCATATAGCGTTTCATGGCGTCATAATTATCCTGCAATGCCTTGCTATCGCCATAAAACCGGTAAAGTTCCCACGGAATGATGATGAGCGAGCTGAGCCAGTCGACGTTGTTGTAATGGGTATACCCCCAACCCGATGAGGGTATGATCGCTGGAAATAGGCCATTCGGCTGCTGCTCGTCCCGGATGTCGGCCAGCCATTTCTCATAGACGGTAATGCCGTCGAAATTATAAAGCCCCGCTTCGATCGCCATGTGGGCATCCCCCGTCCAGCCATTTTTTTCGCGCTGCGGGCAATCCGTGGGGTATCCCTGCAGGTTGGCGAGGTAGCTGTTATTGGTGGCCCGCCAGAGCTCGTTGATGATTGTATCAGAGGAAGTGATGGTTCCGACCACGGGCACATCGCTATGGGTAAAAAAAGCAACGAGGCTCCATTTGTCTAGTTGGATTGGATTGTTGCTGGTGACCTCTACGTACCGAAACCCCTTGTAGCTGAATCTGGGGGCGAAGGTCTCAATCCCTTTGCCCAATAGCGTGTACTGGTCGGTGACCAAGGGGCGCAGCGAATCGGGCTCAAAGAAGTCGACAGCGATGTTACTAACGTCGGCATGGCCGTCGGGGTACAGCTTTTCGCTATGCTTTAACCGGATGACCGTGCCCGGAGCACCATTAAGCGTGATTTGGCTGATTCCCGAGATATTTCTGCCCAGATCATAGACGTAATCCATGTCACTCAATTTTGTACACGTCGCCGGTTGGATGGTTTCTGCCTCCCGGATGGGATAAAGCATTTGAGTAACGATGTGCTGTGAAGGTGAGCCAGTAATGGTCACGGCTTTCCATTTGCTGTCATCAAAATTAACCTCGTTCCAGCCGGGCAGATCCCTGTTCCCATCGACGTGTTCCCCGGTATAGATACTATTAAAAATAAGGTTACTTAGCGCCGTTTTCCAGGTTTTATCTGTCGATATCGTCTCGGTCATGCCATCCGTGTAGGCAATCCGCAGATCCATCATCAGGCTGGGCCTTGCTCGCCAGGGAGCGGCATCAAAATACCAGGTGGCTATCGTCTGCATGTTATACCAGCCGTTGCCTACCAGTACACCTATCGCATTGCCGCCCTGCTTCAGTTCTGCCGTCACGTCATAAGTCACGTACAAATTCCGCCGGTCAAAACGGGTGTACAGGGGGTCCATAAAATGGTCGCCTATCCGGTGACCATTCAGGTAGAGTTCATAAAGACCGGCTACCGCGATATAAGCGCGTGCGGACCTGACCGGTTTACTGATCGTGAACTGTTTGCGGTAGTATGGCGCCGTCGTCAGATAGAGGTCTTTATAGTCGGTGATCCAATTTCCCTTCCAATTCGACTCCTGCACCATCCCGGTCTCAAAACTGGCAATCGGGGAAAGGGTAGAATGGCCATGGTTATCCCAAATCCTGACTCTCCAGTAATAGTGGATAAAGGGTTGCAGGCTGGGTCCCCGGTAAGCGATCAATTGAGAACTTCCTTCCTGTTTGCCGGTCTGCCAATCAATCAGCCTGAATAGGTAGTCTTTGGATACTTCTACGGACCACGCCAATTGGGCTACGCCGTGTGTGGAGTCGTCAAGTTGCCACGACAGGCGGGGGTGCGGTGCATCAATCCCGATAGGGTTGGTCAGGTGTTCGGTTTGCATGGCGGTGACCGGACTGGCATGTTGCGCAAATAACCCGGCCGGCGCAGCGGTTAATATGATCCAAAGTACTATTTGTTTCATCGCACGAATGTTCACTTACGCCGGAATATGCCACATTTTATACTTCCCAAGCTTTTACGCGTCGCCAAACATAAGCAAGCGTTATCACTACGCCGTTGTTGGTGTTAACACCAACAACAAAAAATTGAAATATGCCCAAAATCGGGCCGAGAAGATTCGGATGGTCCCCGGCTCTCACCAGCCTGCTGTAAAAACAATTATCTACTGGATTCATCCAAAAAAAAGGCGTACACCCCAAAACAGTTGTTGGTGTTAACACCAACAACTGAAAATGACTTCACCCAGCGCTACATCTTTCGTATACCGTTGCGCTATGTCAGGTGATGTCCATCATTTTGGCCTAATAAAAAACGAGATATGTACGTTTACCCTAAGAATAAAGACTGAAAATCCGTATCAGCCCAATTTCCAGCAATCAAGTGAGGAAATACTGCAGCTGCCAGCTATCATCCACCGCAAACCGCATTTGTAGCGAAGCATTCGAAGGTTTGGCAACAAGCGGGTCAGCCTCAAGAATCCTTAAAGTGTTAACTATCACAAGATCGCCTGAAGTTGCAATTCATCCACACCAATCTTCACCTCCTAGATTTACCGCCTAAGCTTGCTATAAGTTGACGAAAAGCTATTGCTCCATAAAATACAACTAGCATTTTTTGCATCTAGCAGTTTCTAAACCCCGCTATGATAAGATGCACCTCGACGGAAAACGTACTATTGCCTACTTACCATTTTTAAACAAATGGATAAAGAACGCATAGTAACCTGACCGACCTCCCGATCGCAGTCAGGCGATCCTGAATCTATGGCATTGACAAGTTTTCCAAATTAAGGTCGTATTAACAAATAATAATAATTAACCATATCCATTAAATCTTTGCATTTCGAAGACTGGGTTGATTGCTTTCAAAACAAGCAACATTTCTGGCTGCAATAGTACGTTTTCTCCTTTCATACGTCTTTAGGTAGGCGAGTAGCGATGTATTTGTCATTGATTGAAACCTCTCAAATTTCTCGATGACCAATTCAAAAAAAAACTAACAAACAAATTGGACGTTGGTATTGACAAAAAGAATATTAAGATAGGCTCCCGCTTTGAATGAAACCAGCTTTGAATTGTATCTAAAATGTCCATACTGCCAGTCCCAAAGGGCTTCGGTTCATAAAGCCTTCGGACAAACACATTTATTTTGTGCTCGATTTGAAAACGTATGTCACAAACACATAATTAACTTTTAAACAACAAATTAAAGCACAAGTATGAAAAACATTGCTATCAATTTTTCAATCTCATGCGTGCTTTGGTTGGGCTACGGAAACGCCCTATTTTCTCAGAACCTTGTGAAGAATGGCCATGCTTATTCGGCAAAAGGTGATACTACCGTGGGGGGAAAAAAAATCATTGATTCATCTATTTTTGAAACAACAGGAATAGGCGATGGTAATATCTGGCCAAAAATCGAAGACGCCCATCTCAGCAAGGATGGCAGGTACGTTTCTTATATTGTAAAAAATTTCCCTGCCCCTGGGGAGAAGGAAATAGTGTTTCAAGCAACTGACAGCAGTTGGGAACAAAGTCTTGTTACAACATCATATGGTCTCATGTCCGATGATAGTAAGTGGGCAATAGTCAGTATGGGTAAAGATAGCATTCAGATTCTTCGGTTGGGTACTAATGAAATGAAAACCGTGGGTCATATACATGATTATCAATGGAATGAAAAAGGAGATTTGATAGCCTACATTCAAACAGGAGATAGCAATCTAACCTTGTTTGATCTAAATACCGAGAAAGAACAGAATTTTGGGCAAGCCAATGATTTTCATTTTAGCCCGGCCGGTAAAAAGCTTGTATGGGAAAGGCTCGAAAAAGACAGTTCCGGTAAAAAATACACCTTGCATTGGATGAATATTCCGAATGGTATATCTCAAAGGCTCGACGAAGACAGTACAGCATTCGATCTCTGGAGTCTTGTTTTTGATTCGTCGGAAACGGCCGCGGCGCTGGTAAAAGACAGCTCTTTATGGCTCTATAAAGAGTCTATGGCCCACGCTCTTATGCTTGTAAACCCATCCAGCCGAGAGTTTCCCGTAAATATGCACCTTTCGCCAGATGGAATCGCCTTTAGTAACGATGGTCACCGATTATTGTTTAAATTGGAAGAAAATCTCTTTCATGCTCAATCTACCCCGCCAGAAGCAGCAGTGCAAGTGGACGTCTGGCGCTATGATGACAATCCAGACCAGGAATCACAGCTCCGGGATCCGTGGATGAAACAGTATTATCCGGTTATGGTAGATCTGGATACCTGGTCTGTACAATATCTTGGAGCAGAAAATAGATATTTTGCTGAGCCGGAACAAGGAGAGTCTCATCCTTTAAAATACTTGCTATATACCAATGCGACGGGTACGACCGATTACTGGTGGCATAAAGATAGTCTTCCGTCAATTTACCTGGTTAACACAAACAACGGAATTTCAAAAATTGTCAAAAAAAATATCGACTATTACCCTGCTGGTAGTGATCCAAAAGGTATAGAATTCACCCTGTCGCCTTCCGAAAAATATGTTTTATATTACAATCCACTGGCAAACTGTTACTTCAGCTATAATACTCTAACTGGCAAAACAAAGAACATTTCTCTTTCAATTTCAGTGCCCCTAACCAGCAATAAATTCGCAGATAATACAAACAATCCAGCATTTCAACACCCTGCCGGCATTGTCGGCTGGCTAAAAGACGGCAAGGGATTATTGGTATCTGATAATTACGATATCTGGCTACTAGATTTATCTGGCAAGCGGAACGCTGTCAAAATTACCGGAGGGTACGGCAGGAAACATCACATCGCCTTTACACTAGTAGGGAAAAGGCCAGGAATAGACATTACATTTAATATTGCTCCGGATTCTACTCTTTTATTAATGGGTTTTAATGAGATTTCTAAATATGAAGGTTTTTATACAATTTCGCTGAACAATCCTGGCAATGTCCAGGAAATTACTAAGGGGTCGTATTGGTACCGCGAATTTAGGAAAAGCGGTAATACATGGCTTTTCTACCGGGAAAGTACACGAGATTATCCCAATTTATTTGCAACATCTGACTTCAGAAAAGTTCATCAGCTAACCAATTTTCGACCCCAACAAGACTATAATTGGTTAAGCGCTGAATTAATCAATTATAAGCTTCCGGATGGAAGGCCTTGTCAAGGCATTCTGTATAAGCCTGAAAATTTTGATCCCACTAAGAGGTATCCGGTCATATTTTATTACTATGAAAAATTAACTCAAGAACTTTTTCAGTTTCAGGAACCCGGTGTGCCCTGGGATATTATCAATATCCCCGTTTTTGTCAACAAGGGATACTTGATTTTTTTGCCAGATATCTGGTATAAAATAGGATCTCCTGGCGAAGGAGCGCTTCAATCAATTACAGCAGCGGCGCATTTATTAGTGCCAAGACCTTACGTAGATGCTAAGCATATGGGATTGAATGGGCACAGCTGGGGGGCTTATGAAACATACTATATTATCTCACACAGTCATTTATTTGCTGCCGCAGTAGCTAGCGATGGCCCGACAGATTTTATTAGCGGTTATGGATCTCCCCGAGGTTATGGAATGCCGGCGTCTCCTCAATTATACGAAGTAAGTCAAAATCGGATTGGTGCCACTCCTTGGCAAAGGATGGATCTTTACATTAAAAATTCTCCTATCTTCCAGGCTGATAAAATAACAACACCACTCCTAATGCAACACAATAAGAAGGATTGGCTAGTCAATTTCGACCAGGGAATGGAATTATTTACTGCTCTTCGCCGGATGAATAAGAAAGTCTGGCTGCTACAATATGACCAGGGCAGCCACGGCACCAGGTTAAGGCAAGATGTAGTTGATTACAGTATCCGTATGGAGCAATTTTTCGACTATTATCTTAAAGATACAGCGCCCCCAATTTGGATGACCCGAGGCATTCTTGCCAGAGAGAAAGGATGGTCAACAGGTTACCAATTAGACCTTAGTGGAAGGCAACCGTAGCTACTTGTTACCGGGAGACAACTATAGGCCTAGTTCAACATCTATTTAACATGAAACGGAAACTTGTATTAGTTTGTGGCTTGGTCGTTGCAGAAATTGCTTTTGGACAACAAACGCGATTAAAACCTGTGCACTTTTCCTTTCGGGCGGAAAGGATCGGAGACAAAACCTATATGGTTCACCTGACGGCAAGCATTGACCCGGGCTGGCATATCTACGCCCACGTACAGCCCAAGAGCGCCATTTCTGTGCCGACAAACATTACTTTTACCCGAAGTCCGCTGCTGATAATTGTTGGCGCAGTGGCGGAAAAGGGTACCAAAGAGACTCAGACTATCAAAGAGGCCGGAATCGAACAGTATATGTACACAAAGACCGTGGATTTCGTACAAGTAGTAAAAACCAAGGCCGCGGTTAAAACAACTCTGACCGGGATTATTACCTACCAGGTCTGTTCGAATGAGGAGTGCTTACCGCCGGCAACAGCTCCATTTAGCATATCAATACCATAAGCAAATTACATTTACATTGGTGATTAAGGTAGTAGATGTACGAATTGATCCACGGGTGTCAGACACATTGATCTCTGGTTATCTCAGTCTGCACCGAGGCATCTATTTGTGGGAGAGGATTGTACTCGTCTGAAAAGAAAACAGTTAAGACCAGATTATAAACCAATAAATGCCTTTACTGAAAACTTAAGTTTTGGTTGTTGGTGTTAACACCAACAACTGGCCGAATATTTTTCACCCCCTTAATAACCTAATTATGAAACGCTCAAAACTTTTCCTTGCAGGCACGGCATGCTTGCTGGCTATTGCGGGAGTTGCGGCAACTAAGGCTCACAACATAGCACACCGCAATGTTTTTTATACTTCTAGTAATAATCATTGCACCGCCGTAAAAGCCACTTCTTGTTCTCTCGGTGGCGGAGGAGGAGTTTGCAGGACAGGAACCAGTACTAGTCGCACTTTGTATACAGTCTCCAGTACCTCAGTAGCTTGTCATCAGATTACTCTTGCCAACACTCACATTGCAAAATACAATTCGCAATAGCAAAATTAGAATTGTGTTATCGGGGGGGGCATGTGCTCCCCCTTCCTTAAATTTTTTTTCCGAATCAAACAGCTTAACCATGAGACGTTCAAAAATTTTCCTTGCAGGCACGGCACGCATGCTTGCTGGCTGTTGTGGGAGTTGGGGCAACTAAGGCCCAGAAAGGATTAGCACGCATTAATTATTATACTTCTAGTAATAACCATTGCACCGCCGTAAAAAGTACATCTTGTTCTATCAATGGACGCGGGGGAGTTTGCGGGACAGGAACCAGTGCCAGGCGCACATTGTATACAATCTCCAATAGCTTAGAACTTTGCCATTTGGTTGTGGGTGCCGGCAGTCATATTTCAAAGTACCATTCGTGGTGATAAATTAGTGTCGTATAATGGAGAGGGGCCTATACGACCCTTCCTCAATTATTCTTACCCGTTCAATACTTTAATCATGAAACGTTCAAAAACTTTCCTCGCCGGCACAGCATGCTTGCTGGCTATTGCAGGAGTTGCGACAACCAAGGCCCACAAAGGATCAGCTCACACGCTTTACTATACTTCTAGTAAGGGTCATTGCACCGCCATAAAACAGACTTTTTGCTCTCTCGAGCCGACAGGTAACCCAATTTGCAGGACAGGAGGTGGCGCGAGCCGCACGTTGTATACAATCTCCAATAGTTTAGAACCTTGCCATTTGATTATGGGTGCCGTTTCTCACATTTCCAGGTATAATTCGGAATAGCAAATTTAGTATTGCTTAATAGGAAGGGCGAATCTGTACCCCTTCTTTTTGCATTCAGTCCATAAATCCATTTATCTTACCCAAGTCGGCTGCCCCCCTTTCATCTTATTAAAATTAATTTGCAAATCCTGATTATTAGGTTCCGCTTCAGCAGCCAACTGCTCCATCAACTGATAATCCTCGTTGCTGTGGATTTTATATAAAAGTTCTGCATACGTCTCCAGCATATCCGGGGAGTGATGACTTTTCTCCAGCGATATTCTAGCCCATTCGACCGCTTCTGTAAGCAACCGGTGGTCATCACAGTACAGGAAGATCTCCCAAGCACGACTGTTCAATTCTCTGGCATCCATATCCTTAGCGTACTGATCCATGTACTGGGCAATATATTGCTCAAATTTTACCCAGTCCTTCCGCTCCTCGTACCAGGCGCATTGTTTTTCCAATAGTTGCTTGTGGTATTCAATAGCTGGATAGCTCATTTTGAACACCTGCTCAATCTGCCGCCAGTCCGGATCAACCGGTGGTACAACTTCCGTCACCTGCCCAAAGGAACGGCTGAAGATCACCCAGTCCCGGATCATTTTTTCAGCCAGCTTCGGATCCTGATTCACCGCATCAATCGCCAATCGGTTCTCGTAGATTAGGCTAGCCACTGTGGTATCGTTGTTAGTGTACAGCTCGCTGGTCAACAGATGCATGTTATCCATATTCCAACGAATAGCTGGTGGAGCGGGCAGGATGAACCAGTGGAGGTAATTGCGCACTAATTCCTGGCTAACCGCCTGGCGGTCGCCCAGCGCAGTTGTAGCCAGGTCGTATAGAAAGCCGGAATCCCGTATTCCCTGTCGGTATTGGTCTAGCCGGGTATAATACTGGTATGGGGGGTAGGCAGATTTCGCAGCCAGATTGATTAGGCTGTGGATACTTTCAAAGCCGATGGATAGATTCAACGGCCTGCCGTCGGGCGAGAAGAATAGGAAGGACGGGTAGCTTGTTACCTGATATTGGGTCTTTATCCTTTGGCTTTCACTATCGGTCGTATCCATCTGGCACTTTAACGCTACAATGCGCCCGGCAAGGTAATCACCCAGCAATTCCGTGGGAAATACCTCGCTCTCCATAAGCTTGCATGTTACATTTCGGCTGTCATAGCAATAGATCATGACCAACTTATTTTCTACCTTCCCTTTCACCAGCGCAGTTTGCCAATCGATTTTTTCAAATGAAAACGGTTTGGGCAAATTTGGGCTTGGCATAGCTGAAGAAACGACCTGCTCAGTATTGGCCCGATCTCTTACCACCAGCACCTTTATGTTGACACTGTCGGGCACAAGCTCTAGCCCCAGTGGTCGGAGGCCTGCCTGGGCATCCGCCACCGAAAGCCAGGGTCCTTTCACGATCAGGTCCACATTACCCCCAATTCCGGTTTCATCCAGTATGCAGAAACTTGATAGTTCATCGCAGAGTCCCCCGTAAAAGTCCCTGAAAGGGAAATTTCGGGCGGAATAATTCATGATCTTCTGATTGCCGGTCAGCAACCGTGCCCCCCCCCTAGTGCGTAGCCGCTCCGCAGCACCTGCTTTCACTACCAATTTCAAACAAGGTGTCGGTCGAGACTCCACGCATATCGACCAGCCAAAGAACCGGCAGAGGTCATCTCGCATCGTTTGCCGTAATACGTCCAGAGTGGGTGAACCTTTTAATCTCATTGTATAATCAAATATATTCCGGTTTTCATTGTAAGAAAATTTGAACAACAAAGAATCAGTGGTTTCCAAAATTGGTTTATTGGCATATTGATAAAAAGTGGAATCGCCCCCAAGGCTACCAGCTGGCCACATGTCCCCCCAAAAAGCATAGTTCAGCATATTCTCCAGAGACTGGCCTTTACAATCGAAAAGTGTACTGTTGCTGTCGCTGGTGACAGTCACCGGGTTCGTAAACCGTTCAAGCCTGGGCTGATAGTGGGTGAAAGCCGAACCATAAAGGATGCTGCTATCGGGGCTACTGTAATAGGGGGCCGCATTCGTTATCTTTCCTTGTAGGAAGTCGGAGATCTGTCTTACGGTCAATCCGGTGCTGATAGAGCGGACCACCCCCTGATCATCAATCAGATAGACCCGCGGTACTGCGTCGATTCCCCACCGTTCAAATAGCCCGTGGTCAAAGGAGCAGGGCATCGACAGCGCTAATTTTTCCCGGAAACGCTCATACAGCGGTCCGATGCTATTGTCCGGCGCGCCGACCATCATATAGGTCAGTTTGTCCCCAAATTGTTTAGCCTGCTGGCTAAGCCGCGGGAAACTGGCGATACATGCACTGCATGTACTGGTGAAAAAGTCCAGGATCAACCATTTACCCCTGAAGTCCTTTAGTCCGGCCTGTCCTCGCTTATAGTATTTGATATTGTGTAGCACGAAATCCGGACAGGGTTTCCCAACCACCGGATAGGCCAGTGCTGCCTCTGGCAACTGGCAATATGAATTCAATACAAAACAAATACCTATTAAAAATAACAATGACTTCAGCATAAAAATTCATTTCTTCTCAATCACCGGTGTTGTTGGTGTTAACACCAACAACAGGATCAATTCTACAATATTGTCAGTACCCAGAATTTTGGGTGAGGTTAGGGTCAGCCGTTCTTTCACTTTGCGGAATGGGATATAATTCCGAATTGCTGCTCCACGCACCACCTTTTTGTTGGCAAATATTACCAGGGCTTCCCAATACAGCATTGGCATTCCCGGTCCTGACGAGATCAAACCAACGGTGCCCCCATTCGGTGAACAGTTCAACCTGGCGTTCATGGAGAATGGCCGTAAGCAAGGGACCATTGATCAATGGATTATAGGGAATCGTCAGTCCGGCGCGGGATCTTATTGCATCAAGGTCCGTGATTGCATCTGTGGAATCACCCAGATCTGCCTCTGCCTCTGCACGAATCAAGTACTGCTCCGCTAACCGCAGCACCATCACATATTCAGGCGCCGAACCCGCGCCGGAATTATCTACTTTATATTTGTTCGGGAAATAAAAGGTATCCGGGGCGCTGATAAAACTACCGATCCAATTGCTTAGCCTGTTATCTCCAGCCTCAAAAGTGCTCATAAATTCTGAGCTCATTGCAGTCGAGCCAGTCGTACCAGTGCTGGGCGCCGAAATCAAAATAAAGTTCTGCCCATCATAGGTCGCCACATTACTATTGGGAAGAGGAACTTGCAATTGCCAGATGGCTTCTGTACTATTAGCCAAAAATACATTGTTTAAATTCTGGCAGAGACTATATAAATTCGTATTATTAATGACCGCGGTAGCCTCTATTTCAGCTGAATCATATTTTTGGGTATACAAGTATACCCGAGAAAGAAGGGCAGCCGCCGACCACCTGGTCGGCCTCGTTCTTTCTGTCGTAATTGTAGTATCGCTGCCATCAACATAATTGCTGTTGAGCATGTTTTGGGCTTGACTCAAATCTGTTATTATCTGCCGATAAACCTCTGTCTGCGAACTCCTGGACATCGTGCCATTTGTAGTATAGGATGTGGTTGTCACCAACGGGATAGCGCCATACATGTTGGTCAAGTAAAACAGCCAAAAAGCGCGAATGAATAAGGCCTCACCTGTCAACTGTTGTTCTATGGCTAAATCAATATTACCATTGTTTTGTAATCCTCCAATAATGGCATTGGCCTGATAAATGTAATTATATATTGGATCCCAACGGCTATTGGGGCTAACAACAGCGGTCATTTCATCTGTGTACAATTGAATATTAGGTTGTTGAGTGGAATAATTCATAAACTCATCAGCCAGCAGACCATTATTCAATGCCATCCAATAAGACTCGCCGTTATTTGACATTTGGGTATAAATTCCCGTCAATGCAGATGTAGCGGTGGCGCTATTTTCGAACACGCTGCTAGTTACTAATTGCGTGGGTGGAGCACCCACCTGCACAAATTTCTTGCACCCGATGAATAGTATGGTGAAAAGACCCACAATCCAAATACACTTATACAATAATTGCATTTCTATTAATTTTAGGTATTACAGGTTATAATGCCACTTGCACCCCAGCGGTAATCATGCGGAGAGGTGGGAGGTTCAGGCCGCCCGTTTCGGGGTCGAGTCCCTGGTAATGAGTAATAGTCAACAAATTTTGGATTTGCAAATAAAGCCTGGCCATTTGCAGATGCATTCTTTTTTGCCATTCCGCGGGTAATTGGTATGACAAGGCTATGTTTTTGAGCCGAATAAAGGAGGCATCCGAAATTATTGCATCGCTTTGCTGAAGATAACCATAAGCAGTACCCGCATTGCTGCCATAGCTGGTTGTAAAGAGATTAGGATGTTTTAGCACAAAAGCCGGTTGGTCTTGATTCACAATACCCGGTGCTGGAAAATTGACCAAATAATTGGATCCCAGCTGTTTGACAAATTGGAAGAAAACATCCAGTTTAAATCCACGATATGTCACGCTGTTTTGAAATCCACCATAATATTGCTGCGTGACAGGTTTAGTGACAAGAATGTCCTGCGGATAAGAAGGTTGGCCATTGGCATTCTTAGTTTCAAAAGTGTAAAGACCGGTCTGAGAACTGATGCCTGTATAATGATACATTTCCTTAATAAACAGAGATTTCCCAACAACATAGGTATACTCATAGGGGGTGTTAGCAATATCCGGATATGACACCAGCTTGTTGCTCGGAATGGTCAGGTTAATTGAGCTTGTCCAGCTTAAATGATGGGTTTTAATATTAACGGTGTTCAGCGTAAATTCATATCCGGTATTCTGGATATTAGCCGGGAAATTAGCCTCTACAGAAGAAAATCCGGTAAATTGAGGAAGGGGATAGCCGACGAGTTGATTATTGGTTCGATTCCGATAGTAACTAACATTAATCAGAATGCGATCTTTCAGAAACCCCAGATCAAGTCCTCCTTCCAGCTTTTTTACTTCCTCCCAAGCATAATATGGATTGGTGATCCGCGTAGGGTATAGTTCCGTGATTCCTTGATAGGTTGAAGAATTGGCGCTATAAGTGCTTAAAAATTGGTAATCCGTAATCTGGTCGCTACCAGTAGTACCATAACTAGCCCTAAGCTTGCCAAAACTAAGAAACCTTAAGTTATCTTGCACAAAATGCTCCTTAGAGAAAATCCAACCGGCGCCAATGGCTCCGAAATTCCCAAATTGTTTGCCTGGGCCAAAACGACTGCTACCATCCCTTCGACCCGTTAAGTTGAGCAAATATTTTTCAGCCCAATTATAATTGATTCGACCATACCCTGCATTATATCGGTATAAAGTATAGGTATTTCCAACTATTTGAAAGGTCGATGCGGCCAGCGGGTCAGGGATTAAAGCATCAGCCACGTATCCAGATGCTACTGTTGCTATGGATGTGCTAATATTTTGCTGGAAAGTGCTACCAACTAGAACGTCTAAGTGCCCCCTGGCGATATTGTGTTGGTAATTGAGTTGAGGTTCGATGATCCATGTCTGATTATCCGTTGTACCCTGAGCCAATGCCCTAAGAAATGAATATGTATTTTCCGGAGGGGCGTAAGAGCTCGAAGGAATAATAATAGTTTGATTCATTTGGGTATGTGTATATCCAAAATTGCTTTTTATCTGCAGGCCCCGAAATAGCTCATAGCCAATATTAAAATTTGAAATAAGATTATCGCTGATCGCTTTGGCTGGTGTTAGTGTACTAGATAGCGGATTCTGCCAAGTATTCGTACCATTCAGTATCTGCCAATTTAAGGTTCCATTTTGGTTATAGATGGCAGGAGCATCAGGTGCTAAAGTAACAGCGGTTGTAAAGTCTATTTGAGGCAAATAACTATTATCATTCATGTAATCAGCGCTAAATTGAAAATGGAATCGCTGGTTTTCTGATAAATGCGTCAAATTGACCCGTGCGGAGGCCTTTTGGTCAGAAAAGTTACCTGGATAAAGAGTCCCCTGGTTGCTATAGCCGCCTGCAATAGTATACTGGGTATTCGTATTACCACCCGAAATTGTTGCTTGCGCATTGGTAAAGTGCGCCCCATTGTCGATAAGCGTCTTTTGCCAGTTCGTATACCGGGTAGAATCCCAAACCCCATTTACATCATAATCCGTTGATCCGGGAGTTAGACCGTCATTTGCAAAGGCGGTATGTCGCATTTGCAAATATTGCTGTGTATTCAGAAAATCAAATGTCTTTGTCACCTGTCCCATTCCAGAATACACATTGACATCGAATTTGGCATTGCCAGCCCGGCCTTTTTTGGTAGTAATCAGAATTACTCCATTGGCCCCACGCGATCCATAAATGGCTGTGGCATCCGCATCTTTCAATACTGCAATGCTTTCAATATCGGCAGGATTCAGGTAGTTAAAGGGGCTCATTCCAGCGCCAACGCCGTTCATCGGTTCGCCCAAAACCCCACCCCCAAGTGCATTATTAGTCAATGTAGTAGAGCTATAGGGCACTCCATCAACTACATAAAGAGGGTCATTATCATTATAATAAGGATTGTTGGGATTGTGAATGAAGTTTTGCCCACGAAGCATAATAGTACTATAAGCCCCTGGCACCCCTGATGTTTGCTGAATATACAGTCCCGGCACGCGTCCTTCCAATGCGAGAATAGGGTCACTCACCGGCTGCTCATTGATCGTTTCTCCCTTCACGGTCGTTACATCCCCTGTATTCAGCCGCTCAGTCGTATTATAATATCCTTTCACAACCGTTTCATCCAGCTTGCTCATCGACCCTCGCAACTGAATGCGAATTTCCTTACTGCCCGTCCGTTTAATCGTTTGGGGCTCAAACCCCGTAAAGGAAACAAGGAGTATGGCATTATCATCAACTCCTTTCAGAATGAAATTTCCCTGTTCATCCGTTTGAGTCCCTTTTTTGCTACCCTTTACCGTCACGGATGCTCCCACCAATGCGTTGCCCAAGCTGTCGGAGACGCGACCGTGAATGTCGGTGGGTGGGACCATGCTGTTGTTGGTGTCAACACCAACAACGGTGGGAGGTTTTTGCTTGACGACAATAAAGTTTTTTTCAATCGAATACGTCAGCGGCTGATTTTTAAAAACGAGTTCCAAGGTGCTCTCCAACGGTAGATTCACCGCTTCCAGGTCAATGGCGCGGGTCTTGTCCAGCTGGTTCTGAAAATAAATGAAATTGTACCCCGTCTGTCTTTCGATCTCCGTAAAGATCCTATCCAGGGAGGTGTTTTTTAAAGAAAGCGTGACATTCTGACTGAAACTCGTTGCACTGAGGTGCAGGAAGCCCAGCAAGATAATGAGCGCGGTGATTTTCATAATCCGCATCGTTTTGGTGAATCCCCTTCGTCGCGGGATGCTACAAAGAGCCGTAAAATCCATACCTTTGATTTTGTTTGGGTTAAACAATAAGCAGTCCTCAGAAAATTGTTGTATTGGGATTAACTCAAGCTATACCCCGTCACGCCTAGACCGCGTGACGGATTTTTTTGAGTTACCCACTATCTAATAGAAGGGTTATTAAGGTGTTACCGTTACTTTCTTTCCTTCGATCGTAAAATGAACGACACCCGTCAACTCCAGCAATTTCAGAATTTCAGACACTGGCACATTTCGGGGAATATTTCCTACGAGTGGATAGTCGGGCAATTTGCCTTGGTATTCCACATCCACATCATACCAGCGGGCTATCTGACGCATCACTGCTCCAAGTTCGGCCCCCTTGAAGCGAAATAGACCATTCTTCCAGGCTACAACCGCATCTACATCCACAGCGCCCACTACCCGAACTCCGTTGTTGCTATTGTCACCAACAACCATTTGCGCTTGCTGGCCGGGTTTCAGAACAACACTTAGTTTATTCGTGTTGGTATTAACACCAACAATCGGTTCTTCCCTGACGCTGACCGATCCTTCAAGGAGAGTTGTTCTTATCGTAGGTTCATCCTCATATGAATTGATGTTAAAACTAGTGCCAAGCACTTCTACCTCGACACTTCCATTTATTTTCACTTTAAAAGGTTTAGAAGCGTCTTTTAATACCTCGAAATACGCCTCTCCGCTTATTTCCACTTTCCGTTCCTTTCCCGCGAAAAAGACGGGGTATTTAATCGAAGACTCCGAATTCAGCCACACTTTGGAGCCATCGGGTAAGATCAGTTGGTATACACCCCCCGGAGGCGTGGTCAAAGTGTTATAGAGAGCAGTTGTGGGCCTTTCTGTTATGACGGTATAAGAGAGTTGACCATTGGCCAATTTCTGGACCTGGGAATTGCCTTGCTGCGAAAGTACCCCATTGGCGGCGCTATCTAGGATGATCTGCTGGCCGCCCGACAGGGTGAGGACGGCTTTGTTGCCACCCGGAGCCACGTCGTTCTTAAAGCGTTCAGACTGCGTTTGGGCGGTAGTGACCGCTGGGTTGGGCCTATTAAGATAGGCGAGATAGGAACCCGCACCCAAAACAACAAGAATGGCAGCGGCCGCCCACCAGGCGCGACCTCCAGTAAGCCGGCGAACAGGCGGAGCCGATGGAAGGGCTCTATCCACGGCAAGCACTTTTAGTAGGGAAACACGCAAAGTTTCAGCATCCAGCGCAGTAGCCTGGAGCGATTCTTCCTGCATCAGTTCTTTCAAGACGGCTAATACTTCCGCTTCTTCCCTTGTATTGGTTAATTCCAACAACTCCTGCCCCTGGGCTTCAGTGAGTTGTCCATACAGGTATTGTTCTATTAAATATCGAATCGCGTCTTTTTGCATGGAACTGTTTTTGGCCATTCGCTGTCATAAGATGCAGCGCAATGGCAAACGTACTATTGAATCGATGTACTTTTTATAAAAAATGATGCAGAAGGTAAAGAAGACTCATCAGATGCCCCGCGGCGGTCAGTTGATCCCTGATTTCTTTGAGTGCGGTAACCAGCACATTTTTGACTGTCTGGACGGACAAGGAGAGCTTGTCGGCAATGGCCGCCGGTTTCAGCCCTTCTTCGCGGCTCATGCGGTAAATACGTTGGCGTTGCAAGGGCATTTGGTTCACGACTATCGTTACTAGCCGGGTTATTTCAGCTACTTGGGCGGTATCTGCCGGGGTTTCAATGCTTCGGGTCGATTCCTGCTGCTGTAACGCACCCATTTTTTTCCGGTTACTCAGGTTTCCTCGCATGAGCGTCAGGCATTGCCGGGAAGCAATCGTAAAGATCCAGCTATGAAGATTATCAACGTCCGGCAACTTATCCCGCGACAGCCAAACCCGGATAAACGTCTCTTGCAAGATATCCTCGGTTTCCATCGGCGATTGGGTGAATTTCCAGACAAAGGGACGCAGCAGGGTATAATAGTGATCGAACAGATCGGCAAAAGCTTCTTCATCACCTTCGGCAATGCGCTCCTGGATAGCCTGTTTGTCCTGTTCAAAAAGCTGCGTCCATCGATCTTCTCCGATATAGGTTGACTTGTTTTCCAAAAATGTGTACGATAGTATGTGCCTGGTAAAAGTAATGAAAGCCTTTGTTAATTTGATAAATCGATCAATTGCTTTTTTTAACAAAAAACAATCCAGGCTACAATAGTACGTTTAGTGCTTGCACGCGTCTTAAGGGTCGTACGATAGTAAAGATCTGGTTAGTGACATTTTTTGTGAACCGAAAAGCCGTTGTCGGCGGTCGTCCAATCCAATGTAGCTACATTGGATTTACCCTATTCTCTTGCATGCAGTTAGTTTTGGTTATACATCGATAGCCATCGCTTCAAAAACGGTGGCTATTTTTTAGAAATTTTCTCATGTGTAGTCCCGGAGAAGTGTCTACTTCATGCCGGTTTTATTAGTAATGTCTTAGGCTTGTGTCGATGCACTGCAGCCACCAATAAATTAAATAAAACTGAGTTTTTTGAGCAGACGCAACAATAGCGATAAAAAAAGGAACAGCATACTTATGGAACAGAATTTTGCTAGGGACAATAATAAAAAGGGGGGACCTTCCGTGCATCTTGTGGGTAACTCCGGAAAGTTAATCGCTTTGCCCCCAAACGAGGGTGACGACTTCTCGATCCTGTATAAGCAGTATTTTCCCCAGGTAATGCAGTATATCCAGTTCCAAAACGGCACGGCCCATCCGGAGGCGGAGGACATCGCCCAGGACATATTTCTTATTCTCTGGCGACGCAGGGAGAAGCTGTTCAAGATCCCCCCATTGGAATTGAAGTATTATCTTTTCGTCATGGTGAAAAATCGCCTGATCAACGAAAGTGAAAAAGCAATCACGAGGAGACGGATTTGGAATCAGATCGGAGAAGAGCCGCCTAAATATGCATATACGGCTCATCACGAGCTAAATGACAGAAGGGCGGAAAGGTGGTTACATTCAGCCATTGCCACCTTGCCGCCGAAGCGCCGAACAGCCTATGTCTTGAGAGAGCAGCATGGACTGAAGGTCCATGAGATCGTTGCGCTCATGGGCATCTCTCAGTCAGGAGCCTTCTTCTTGCTGCAAAAGGCAGAGAGACAGATACGCTCCTTCCTTGCTCGCCAAATCATATAATCGAATGCCTTCTGAAGCGGCCACGCTTGCCCCGTCTCCGCCAAGCGCCTGGTCGGCAACGTGATAGCCAAGCAACCCAACAGCTATTGCAATAATTTTTCTCGCGGAATCCGCATTGGCTTGGAATAGTATCATTAAAAAGTTCTTTGACACGTTATTTTTTTGAAGATCGCATTTCTGGCTGACCAAACGTTTGAAAGGCAACGCCCGTTTCAAGGGCGAAGTGATCGTACCCTAAAATTACATTGAGGATAATTGCGTTGCGATAGGGGCCGAGCGAGAGGTCTGCACTGTTGAAACCGTGACTATGGCGCTCGGCGTTCTGAACGAAGAGGGTGTCATCGGCGGTAATGCTGTAATGTCGACTCGGGTTATATCGCCCTGCTTGCGTCCACCGGATCCGGTCGCGGATAGGCGTCAGAAAGGCCGGGGTGCTATCGCGATAGCCTGTAGCCAGGACGAGCGCATCGGTCCTGTACGAAAAGTTTGTTTGTGCTTCCACTTGTTCGAACACCAGCTGTAAGGTGCTTCCTTCTGAAATCACTTGTTTAAGTTCCTGATTCGGATTGAGTTGTACTGGGCCGTCCGTACTACTGAGGGCACGTTCATACAACTGTTCATACAAAGCCCTTAACAGACCGCCGTTAATGCCTTTGTAGAGGCTGTCCTGTCCTTCCAAGACTTGGGCCCGAGCGGCCGCCGGCAACTGGTAGAAATAATCAATGTAATCCGGCGTACTCATTTCGAGAGCCCCGGGAGAGACATCCATTGGAAAAAAGCGAGGGCTTCGGGTGAACCAGGAGATTTCCTGGCTGCCGTTCCCGTTCGCAAGCAGATCCTGGAATATCTCCGCTGCACTTTGCCCTGACCCTACGAGGGTGATACGGGCCATCTGGATGAACTGCTCCCTTTTATAGCCATAGTCGCTGGCATGGATCGTGGCTGGGTGGCCAAGGTAGCGTGCGCATTCGGGAAGGAAAGGCTGCGAGCCGATCCCGATCACTACATGTTTCGCATGGAACGTTTTCGTTTCACTCGTTTTAATGTCCGATACCGTGACGCCATACTCCTTTGTTTGCTCAGTGTAGTGGATGGACGTGCACCGGTGGCCAAAATACAGGTTTGGGAGTTGCCCCGCCACCCACTGGCCATATTCATTGTATTCGCGCCGTAGCGGAAAGGGATTATCCTGGACGCCGAAGCGAAAGAGCCGTTGTTTGGCGTGCAGGAAAGAAAAATAGGAGAAGCGGCTTTGCGGGTTGGCCAGCGTAACCAGGTCCGCATAAAAAGGCACCTGGAGGCGGGCCCCGGGTAGTAGGAGACCAGGATGCCAGTTAAATGACGCCTGTTGGTCAATAAACACGGTCGAGAGTTTGGGAATGTCGGCGGCCAAGGCGGCGAGACCCAGGTTGAAGGGGCCAAGGCCGATACCAAGGATGTCATAGGTCATATGATGGTTGGGTGGGTGGTTAGGGAATGTTAGATCGTAAAGCCTTGATTGCGGCCTGCATTGATCAGAGCAGACAACAAATATACTGTTCCGGTGATGGGGAGGATAACCAACATCGTCGCCCCTAGACCCAGGTGCTGGTAACCCCACACCGGTAACAGGGCGCTGATCAAAATCCATTGGATCAAATAGATTTGGGTGATGTGTTTGCTGGAATAGGTGAGTACGCGTAAAAAGTGATTGGGTTTGATGTACCGGTACAGCAGGTCCCAAGAGTACAAAGCGAGCAGCACGATCCCAATATGACAAGCCGTGTCAACGGGGTATGTGCGATAAAAGGTCGTTTCCGGGATATTTGGATACAGAAAGTCAAAGATGACTCCGATCCCGATCAGGGCTAAACCCCACCCGCCCGCATACCGGAAGCAAGCCGGTCCATCGTGCTTCAAGACACGGCCAATCGCCAAACCGACCAGCGGATAGGCCAGCCAGGGAAAGAGTGGGAAGAAGGTGCGCGGCGGCTTACCGGTGGCCAGCTGCAGGACATAGTCAAGGGTGGGTTGGTGACTGTGCGCATCCCATGCCAATGGGGACATCCAGGCAATCGAGATCGCCAGGGCCCCGGCAATACAACCATAAAACCGGAACCGGGTCACGCCATATAAGACCAAGAGTGCTGGTCCAGCAAACTGCAAAATATCACCTAGGCCCAGGAGGGTCCATGCCCCTCCCCTATCCGGGACCTGTAGATCGTTTTGTAAACCCAATGGCATCCACCCTCCCGCATAGGGAATGACAAATTTGATCAGGTTAAGACCGTAGCCGGCCAGTAATATGAAGGCCACTTTTTTAAGGACATCCAAAAATCGGTACTTTTCTTTCAGCGCGAATGAAATCCCCATAAGGACCATGAACAGCGGAGCGCCAGGACCTTCGGCGATAAAAGCGAACAGTTGGCCGAGTAAGCTGGTATAGACTTCTGGCTTACTATATAGCAACATGCAATGAATCGGTGCGATTAGCAGGACGGTGAATCCTCGGGCAAGATCAAGGGATTTGATGCGTTTCATATTATTTGGTTGTTGAGTGAAAATGGTCGCGGGTGAGGCAGTAGAGGTTCGCAGTCTTGTAGGATAGTTCGATGGTTTTGAGGTAGCGGAAACCTGCTTTTCGGGCCAGCAAGTTCGCCAAATCATTGTCTTTGTCGGGTTCCGCATAGATCCGCTCAGCCAGTTGGAAGGAAAAATAAAAATCCAGGAAAGCGCGGAGGAGAAGCACCGTTAACCCCTTTTGTAGCATGTTTGGCGGGCTCATCAGGAAATGCAGTCCGCAATCGTCTGGGCCGGCCTCCACATGGTGCTGTAATTCATCGCCGGCTACCAAGTACAGGTCTACCTGACAAACGGGTTGGTCGTTAAACAACCCGATGAAAGAATGGCCATGCGGGTTCTTCAATAGCTCCGCGTACGTATTTTCTACTAAGGTTTTGGTTCCGTTTAGTTGCCAGAAGCGCCGGGCATACTGTCGGTTCACCCAGTCATGGATCAGATCCAGATCGGTATTTAATTGCAGGGAGCGAAAGCAGATGGTTCCTTGCGGCTCTGAAAAGTCCTGCCGGTAAAGGATCTCATTATCATAAGGGATTTCAACTGGTTTACAGAATAGAACAGGCAGGTGTTTTTGATCAAATGTTGATGACATAACAGATTGCATTTCGTTATTGTTAACGGCTGCAAACTACCGCCGGCCATGGCGCAAGACTTAGGGGAAACGTATTTAGAATTAGTATAAACGGATTATTGCCATGTTGATCGACTTGTTGGAAATTACCGAAGAGAAAGGAAGAAGTATAGAAATTTATCAAGATCTGCCTGCCGGAATGCAACCCTTTGCCATCCATGGCTCGACGCCGCTCTTGCTACAAAGTGATTCTTTTAAGATGCTAATGCAGGAGTTTCAGGGAAAGGGCTTTAGCGCCTGGTACAGTCGGTATTGGATGGACCGGGCTACGATACTCCGGGCGAGAGGGCCTATCCCGGTGCTGGAACTACGCATCGGGTTAATCAATCAACTCGAAGGTAGTTGGGATAAAATTGTGCAGCCTTCGTTAAAACCCGGCGAGTTCAACCTGAGTTTTACACCGCATATCGAAACAAAAGCGATCTTCGATACCGGAAAATATTACGCCACCTTTGATATTCATTTTCACCCATCGCTCCTGGAAGAGATTGGCATCGATTATGCCGCGTTGAGGAAGTTCTTGAATAAGGTGGAGAAAGGCCACCCGGCAGAACTCGCGGACTATCCGCATGATTGTCCGGCAGCCATGCTGGACGGCGTTCAATTTATCCTCAATAATCCATATAGTGCAAAGGCGCAACCTCAGTTCCTGGAATGGAATATTAAGCAAATCCTGCTGCTTGCCCTGGAAATAGTGGCCAGCCCCGAACACCCGCTTCCGGTTATCCTGACCGCTCGGGAAATCGAAGGGCTGCATGTCATCAAACAATACATTGCCGATTCTTTTCCCAGTTGGCCCGATCACGCGCTACTGTGCCGAAAAGGAGAACTCAATGAATTTAAACTCAAAACCGGGTTTAAGCACCTGTTTAAGATGACCGCTTACGACTATCACATGCAATTGAAATTCCAGGAGGCGAAAAGACTATTATTGGAAAATAAGGAGTCCATCAGCGCCATCGCCTACAAGATTGGCTATGATCATCACCCCAGCTTCACCCACGAATTCAAAAAACAATTTGGCTATACACCCAGCTGGTTTCAGAAACATGGTCGGCTTTAGGCTGATGGGGGCGCTTCCCCGTATTCCAGGTATTGAAAGATCAGGAAAATCCCCCGGTTAAGGTGATTGCGAACAGTGGACATAGATTTTCCAATAATCCCAGCTATTTGACTCAAGGGCTTACCCTCCAAGTAATGCAACTGTAATACGGTGGCCATTTCAGGTCTCAATAAACCCATGGCCAGGACCAAATCGGCGCGGTTCCGTCGCTGGGCCCTCTCCCAGTACGCCGTTTGCAGCTTATAGTTTTTCAGGCCATACGGTTTCATCTGTCTAATTTTTACCTCCCGGCGGCCAAAGCACCGTCAGATATAAAACTAGACAATAGTTATCATATATGATAACCTAAAATACACGCATTTTATCGATTTTTCCGTCGATGAGAAAGCGTGCTAAAGAAGATGATCTATTTCTCAAAAAATTGGGAAAGCGGATTGCTACCATCCGCAAAGGGCATGCTATTACCCAAGTGGAGCTGGGCGACCGTTGCGATATCGAAAAACCCAATATGGCCAGAATAGAAGCAGGCGGGACCAATCCGACCGTCTTAACCTTAAAAAAGATCTCAAAGGCATTGGATATTCCCTTGACCGACTTGTTAGCCATAGACCATAAGGATTAATGGCACTTCTATACTACGCCCTATAACACTCGACCCTCCAGTTCATCCAAAGCAAATAATGCGATTTTCCAATACTTTTACAAATGGTTGAATTAAAGTGAATGGTAAATTTGTCATATGGAAGTGTACAACGGAACCAGTCGCCAGAGTTTTTAATACTGGACCTGTTCGAAAATAATACAGGAACGCCGGCACCGAATGTACCAAAATAATTTAATTTTGGGAGGTCACCAAACAGGATCCAATATGGAAGCGCTTGTCAAGCAATTATTCTCCGCTACATCCTTGCCGGTATCAAAAGAAAACATCGATGCATTAATGACGGCTATTGACGAATTACCCGCCGACAAACAGCGGCCTCTACGCTTGCAGTATCTGGAGGGAATGACCCGCAAACAAATCGCCGAACACCTGGGCTGGACACTTAGCAAGGTGCATCGGAAAATCTCCCGTGGGATTGCCCTGATACAAATGCAGCTGGTTCCGACCACCTTCGACCAAGGCAGCTTCGGCACTCAGTACCAAATGGGTTTGTACGATACCAGAGAAACTATACCATCGCTGGACAAGGGTATACCAAACAAATTGCAAGTTGGGGGCATGGACCTCAATCAATTATTATCCCCTTTTGTAGCGGAAGAATTGGAAGATCTGGTAGACAATACCAGACTTTCCGCAATGAATATTATCGACATGGCATTAAACTGCCTATTCTACGATGAAAACAATGTAGAATGTCCTGACTGCAGGAGTTACATCGCCTTTAAAGGAACATTTTTGGGCAAACGGCCCATAGAGATGCTAACATGCGGATGCTGTAGCGCAGCGGGGGCCTTCGATCCGGAGGAAATTATGCCATATATAGACATGGGGGTATCGACCAGACTACAAATTGGCGGCACGGACCTCAATGAATTATTACACCATTGGGTAGCGGACGAATTGGACGATGCGGTGGACACTACCGGACTTTCCGCAATGAAAATTATCGATATTGCACTAACCCTATTATTCGGTGATGAAAGCCACCTTGTCGAATGTCCTGACTGCGCGAGTTACTTGGCCATCAAAGGAACATTCAGCGGCGAGCCACCGGTAGAGATTCTGACATGCGGATGCTGTAGGGCCTCGCTAGCCTATGATACCGATAGCGAAACAATCCTAAACGGAAATTAAAACCAATTCCCGCCACGAAAATCTCCGGGCGCTTAAGAGTGTAAGGCCTGCAACCGTAAAAATCGCGTTGCAGGCCTTTGACCGTATGACGCAAATAGGAAACTTAAATTACATGACCATTAAGCTGGATTAACCTCCTTTATAAGTCGATCGTTATCCCCAGGTGTTCCAGCGCGACCAGGGGAATATCATATTGCCGGTTATTGTCAGCAATGACCCTAATCCTCGTTGGCGCCCCCTTATACTCCTTCGCCATATATCTTTCCAATCGGGTCACCTTGCCCAAATAAATCGTGGTATCATTCAGGTATTCATAACCGCTTAGTAGTCTCTTCAGAAACTCAAAATTCTTAATTTTCCTAAAAATGGTCAGCGACTGCTGAATGCCATCCTTCGTCTCGGTGACTAGATTGTGGTACCCCTCCCGTTCAATCTCCTGATAAATCTGCTTATTTAATTTTTCCACATACTTAAAGTTGGAAGTAATCACTACAATATCCAAAGGATCCATGCCAAATAGTTTTGATAAGATGAATACAAGGGTATCCCACCTAAAAAATATGCAATAATAGTTATTTGTAGACGGCTAACAAAGATATTGTCCTACGCCGAACCTACGAAAGTCTGCGCCTTCGCCGGGCTTCGGCTTGCCCTCCTGGTTATGAAAAATAATCTCCATCCATTCTTCTTTTTCTTCGTCAGTAATTGTGTTTGAATTTCATCTTCGGTCTCCTGTCGGCTTTAGAACGGATCGTATTTTTTTTCAAAAACATTTCTCCGGTCTCTGTAGGCCAATGGGGTTGCTATCCAAAAAGAAAGAACGCGGCCACGGCCGCAGCATTATTATTTATTCACTTTTAAAAATTACAATTATGGAAATCATCGGCAGACTAACAGCAGACGCAAAAGTCAGCGAATTGACGGACGAGCGGAAAGTCGTCAATTTCTCTATCGCCATCAACGACAGCTATAAACCAAAAGGCACGGGCGAGCGCGTACAAGTGACGACCTATGTGCAATGCGCCTATTGGATCAGTGCATCCATTGCACCCTATTTAACAAAAGGAACCCTGGTAGAATTGTCCGGCCGAATTAGCACAGATGCATGGGTCAACATGGACGGGGAGGCAAAGGCAACGCTTCGTTTCCATGTGGTAACTATTAAACTGTACGGCAAACCCAACCGGACCGCCACTGAAAGAAAGCCTGAAGGGATTGCAGTGGGAACGGGAGAAACGAACGATTTACCCTTTTAAACAAATCTATTCCATCATCATTCAATTCATTTTTATGGCACACAATCTTAATTTTAACGAACAGACAGGACAGCATAGTTTTTTTAGCGTCAAAGAAAAGGCCTGGCATCGATTGGGCAAAATCATTCAGGACTATCCCACCAGCGCCGAAGCCATCAGATACGCTGGGCTGGATTATGATGTATCCAAAGAGGATATCTATACCATCGCTTATAATTCAGACGGCCAGCGGATGGACTTCACCAAGCGAATTAAGTCTCACTTTTCCACGATCCGGAAGGATACCGGCGACGTATTAGGGGTGGTCGGAAAAGATTACCAGATCGTGCAAAACCGGGACGCCTTTTCTTTTTTTGACAGCATCGTCGGCGGGGACGGCATCCAATATGAGACGGCGGGCGCCCTCGGCAACGGGGAACGCATTTTTATCACCGCCAAGCTCCCGGATTATATCAAAGTAGGCCGGGCAGACCTGATCGAGCAGTATTTATTCCTGACGACCTCCCACGATGGATTTGGAAGCATTACCGCTGCTTTTACACCGGTCCGGATTGTTTGCAACAATACGTTAAACGCGGCCATGCGTTCCAAAACGAACGCCATTAAGATACGCCATACCGCGAACGCTAAAGAACGTCTGGAGCAGGCCCACAAGGTCATGGGTATTTCCAATAGGCTCTCTGCTGAACTGGATACTATTTTTAACCATTGGGCAACCGTGCGGATCACCGACCCGGAAGTTCGGAAACTCATACAGCTCGCTATGGTTCCCAACAAGGAAGTATTACAGAACCTGAACGCCGGAAAAGACGATGATTTGTCCACCTGCTTTAAAAATATGGTGGATACTGTCTACGAGTACGCCATGAACAATCCTACCCAATTGCAGGAAACCACGGAGGGTACTGTTTTCGGAACCTATAATGCGGTTACCGGGTATTTCCAAAATGTCCGCAACTATAAGGACCAGGAAGCCAAGGTAAAATCCCTGTTCTTTGGCGGCACGGCCCAGCTCCGAGCCCAGGCCGCTTTTAACCTATGTGATGCCTTTGGCAAAAAAGGGAGCGAAGCCCTGCAACTCAATTAGCCACCAAACCGGGAGCGCCGCCGGTCAACAAGGGGCGCACCTTTTTATGATAGATTCATTTTCATTCACTATACAGAGCTTATTAGAAAGGAAGGCTGGAAAGGTGACCGGCCCCATGTCGCCCGTCCTTTTTGCCAAAGAGATGGCCAGCCAGATGGAGACGAAATATAACCGGTTGGCCAGGGTTTGGTTTGATGACGAGCACATATTTCAGGAATTTGAAGATAGTGGCCTGACCGGTTATGATTCATTGCTCTTAGGTTGCCAGTATAAAAATGATTTGCAGCTGAGTCTTTGAATAGATCGTGGCACTGGCGGACTTCCTGTAGCGATGGGCTATAAATCTGAGGGCGAAATACTCTTAACGCCCATTTACGATAAAACCGAGTTCGCCAGAAAATTAACGGTAGGCGACATTCGCCAATTGTTTGACTATGTATTTAATCATCCCGAATGCTTAGCCATAAACACCACCGATAGTAAATAAAATGAGCCCGGAAACGAGCCGCCCTCTCGGGGGCGGCTCGTTCGTTAGCATATAATGCCGATAAAATAATAGAAATTTCAAACTCCTTTTCCTATTCGATACGCCCAGCCCATCAACCTAGGCGCCATATCCGATTGCATGTGATACCGGGAATAGATATAAATGCCCATTAACCCGGCCACGACCCAACTGATCATGTTCAAGGGGTTAGTCGGATGCCCCGGTACTGGTTTTAATAGAATAAAGATGAATGTATGTAGCATAAACACGGGTAAGGCAAAATAATAAGAACCGCAGATAAACCAGGGTATTATCCATATCACACTGCCTTTCCTCTTCAGCGCAATACACCACCCTTTAAGAAAAAATATCCCGCATTTAAGGACATAGGCGATGGTTATAAACGACCATCCATAATTCCACCCGGTGAGATTGCCAGTGTAGTCCCGCAGGCCGCCCAAAATCAAATACGCGCACAAAATGCTAGGACACAACAAAATGACAAGAGAAATGAGCTTAAAAAACATGGTGAACATAGTCGTCATCAAAGCAGTACTGGCTTTATCAGCCTCTGCCTGTCTCCTACCGTCTTCAAAGCCTGTTCCGTAGTGCTGAAGGGACTCCAAATGGTTCATAAAATGAGATTGTATTGCAAATTAAAATTACAAAAAAGAATCTTTTAAACACGGTCTGTTCGAATCATTTTCTGTTCCGCGAACACTAATTGTATTCTCGTTTTCCCTTTGTTTTCTATTGTAGCTACATCTATTCTCTAGATCGAATTTGCTGGGCATTGCCCAAAATCTACCATCGAACCCGGCAAGATATAACGGCCCGTCTTATTCTGGCAATAGACCGTTACCACAAATTTTTCACCGGTATCCGTTTTAGTAAAATAACAGTTAATCGCGATGATCCGTTTTGACCAGGTTCTAAAATCCAACGCCGCATCCATTTCACCGAGTGGGATCTTTGCAGGATCATACATATATAACCGCGGCTCATACCCTTTACTGACCGCCACCCGGAACGATAACACTCTGTTTTCCATGCTTTCTATTTAGTGGATAAAGAGTCTAGTTTGTCCATCATTTCGGTCAACCCGGCCTTCTTTAGAAGATCGGCCGATAGCCCTTGCAGTTTTGTCAGGTCAGACCCGTCCACCACGCTCAATATACCAGCCTGTCCAGGCTCGGGTTGAACCGAAAGGCCAAGTTCAATCACTTTTGCTAATAGAAGCGCCTGCTTACGGGTTATGTTTAAGGTAATCTTAACAGCAGTAGACATGGTGTCCGGTGAGAGCAGCGCTTCATACACAATCGACAAATCTTTTGCAGATACCATACAATTTAATTTTTTAGGTTCACAAAATAATTTTCACGGGGTAAAAATAGCGTGAGAAATTTATTTAGATGCCGTTTGACCACATCAAATTTTGAACAGGTCATTTCTTTCCGAACGGCTAGTGGTAATTTCACTTCGTCAACAAGATTTGTGAAGAAAGAAAATGTGCGTTATGACCATCGAAAAAGCAAAAGAGATCGACTTGGTGGATTACCTGGCTGCGCTGGGACACCACCCGACCAAAGTAAGCAAACCCCATTATTGGTATAAATCTCCCCTCCACGACGAACGAACGCCCTCCTTCAAAGTAAATAAGCATTTAAATAAATGGTATGATTTCAGTGAGGGGAAAGGCGGCAACCTTGTAGATTTTGGTGTTCGTTATCACCAGAGCAACGTCAAAGATTTCCTAGAAAGATTAGACACGCCGGGGATGTCCTTTAACCCCCATCCAATACAGAATCACGCCGCCAGCGGGCAGGAGGAAGACAAAAACAAGATCAGGATCCTGGCCGTCAAACCCATTGTTTCCTTGCCGCTAATTAAGTACTTCCGGAGAAGGCGGATACCGGACGCCATCGCCGCTCAATACCTGAAAGAAGTAACATATACAGTAAAGGGTAAAAACTATTACGCCCTGGGATTTAAAAACGATTCCGGCGGCTATGAATTACGCAATGAATATGTCAAAAATAGCAGCTCACCGAAGGATAGCACCTTGATCGATAACGGAGCGTCAGACCTGGCTGTTTTTGAAGGCTTTTTTAACTTCCTTTCTTACCGAGCTATGAATGACAAACAGGAAGCCTCGGCCTGCAACTTCCTGATATTAAATTCGACGGCCTTTTTTGAAAAGAATCTGCCCCGCATGCGGGAGCACCGCCATATTCATTTGTACCTCGACAATGACAAAACCGGACAAAAATGCACCCTGCAGGCCCTTGCTATGGACAACCAAAAATTTAAGGACGAGCGGAGACTATATCAAAAATATGGCGACCTGAATGACTGGCTGGTACATATTGGTCAGTCGCAAAGACAGCGCGTGCAGCAAAGGCCCTGATCGTTCTTTTTGGACAGCAGGCAATTTCTCTCATTTTTTCGGGCTGTTTCCAGGACCGCTCTTTTAAACGTTGAATAGTCTTTCAGTGAAAGACCCCACACCTCCGCTATGGCGTTCGGGGCATGAGGAAGCCTGTTTCACCGCTTCCGGCGAGATGTACCGTTGTAATACAACGGAATCTCGCCGCCCATTCCTCCGAAGTCGGGGGCGGTCAGTTGAGGACAGATGATAAGTGCTTATTAATAACGTGTGTAAAGAATACCGTGATGAAAGAAGAAAAAATAAACCGAGGAAAGCTGTTACAAGTACGGCTGACCCCCAAAGAGCTCGAAAAGATCCATAACAAATTCTCCCTTTCCACCAGTCGGAAAATGAGTGATTATGTCCGCAAAGTTTTGCTGGATAAACCCATTACCGTGAAGCAGCGCAACCAATCCCTGGATGACTTTATGACAGAAATGACCTCCTTACGAAAAGAGTTGAATGCCATTGGCAACAACTACAATCAGCTCATTAAAAGGCTGTACAGTTTGCAGGAGATATCCGAGATAAAAACCTGGTTATTACTCAATGAATCGACCAAGCAAATTCTCCTGAATAAGATAACAGAAATCAAATCAAAAATCAATCAAATCAACAACCAATGGTTGCAGTAATTAAAGCAGGAAGATCTATTCGAAACACCCTCCATTATAACGAACAAAAAGTGAAGCTGGGCGCAGCCGAATTGATCCATTCCGGGAACTTCGCCAAGGACACTGACCAGCTCGGTTTTACCGATCGAATCAAAACCCTGGAAAAGCTGATTGCCCTCAATGAGGCCACTAAGGTAAACAGCGTCCATATCTCGCTCAATTTTGATCCTTCGGAAAAGATACCAGTAGACAAACTCCGGGAAATTGCCGATGCTTATATGGAAAAAATAGGCTTCGGCGATCAGCCTTATTTGGTTTATCAGCACCACGACAGCGGACACCCGCACATCCATGTGGTGACCACCAATATTGAGCGCAGTGGCAACCGCATCAAACTGCACAATATCGGCCGGGACAAATCCGAACCGGCACGCAAGGCCATTGAAAAGGAATTTAGGTTAGTGATCGCGCAGCGCCAGCAGCAAAAACAGGTACAGGAATTAAAGCCCGTGATGCAGACACAGAAAGCCCAGTATGGCAAGTTTGAGACCAAGCGGGCCATTACCAATGTCCTGGATGCCGTCATACCGGCGTATAAGTATACTTCCCTGGCGGAACTCAATGCCGTGTTGCGGTCATACAATATTATGGCCGACCGGGGCCATCCCTCCGGCAGGATCTACCGGCAAGAAGGGCTATTATACCGTATCCTGGACGAAAAAGGACAAAAGATCGGCATACCGATCAAAGCCAGTTCGATTTATAATAAGCCTACCATCAAAAATCTACAGCTACGTTTTCCCGAAAATGAAGCGTTCCGTCAGGCCCATAAGCAACGGGTTAAGAATGCCATTGACCTGACCCTTTTAAAAGGAACCGTTCATTCCGCCACCGACCTGGAAAAGGCCTTACTCAAAGAAAAAATACAGTTGGTCATCCGGCAAAACGAGAAAGGCGTCATCTACGGCATGACCTATTTAGACCACGAAACTAAATGCGTATTCAACGGCAGCGACCTGGGCAAGCCCTATAGCGCCAACCAGATGCAGGAACGATGTAAGCCGCAACAAGTCGTTGTTAAACCCCGGCAACAAACCCCCAAAGAAGAACAGACGCTTACGATTGAGCAGCCCCACCATACGCCAACCGTTGACCCACCGATGGGCATCGCACCTCTACTCCAGTCGGAAAAGGTGAACAATTCCCTGCCTTACGAGCTCAGGCAGGATCTGAAGCGGAAACGGAAACGAAAAAGATTACATCTCTAAAAAGAAGGACTATGACCATCCAAACAGGAGAAGATGAAAAGAGCCTGCGGAAGATCATGGACATGACCCGGATGTTAGGGATTGTGGTGCTCTTGCTGCACGGCTATTATTATTGCTATGGAGCCTTCCAGCAGTGGCATTTAACCGCTCCAATTGGGGACCGGATAATAGCCGATATCGAGCGTACCGGGTTATTCCACCATTTTCACACCTCCAAGTTGATCGCTTTGGGCTTCCTGGTGCTATCCCTGATCGGGGTCCGGGGCCGGAAAAGCGAAAAACTGAATTACCGAATGGCTGTGGCCTACCTGACGGCAGGATTATCTTTATACTTTAGTAGCAGACTGCTCCTATACCTGTCTGCACCCGTCACCACACTTGCCGGAGCCTATTTTTCGGTCACAGGCCTTGGATTCGTCCTCGTGATCAGCGGCGGGGCGATCCTGACCCGGATCATTAAAGGCAAGCTCAGCCCGAACGTCTTTAATACCGACAATGAAACCTTTCCGCAAGAAGAACGGCTGATCCAAAATGCCTATTCTATCAACCTGCCTGCCGAGTACCGATTAAAAGGCAAAACCAGGGCCTCGTGGATCAACTATATCAATCCTCGACGCAGCCTCTTAATTATGGGCTCTCCTGGCAGCGGAAAATCCTGGTATATCATCGAGCCGGCCATCAAGCAGTTAATAGAGAAGCAGTTCGCCGAATTTATTTTCGATTATAAGTATCCTGATCTGACCCTGGCTGCTTACAACCATTTTTTGAAATTTCGCCACCTATACCCGGTTCCTCCGGCCTTTTACGCCGTCAATTTCACGCACCCAGAATACTCCCACCGGAATAACCCGCTTTTCCCGGAAATGATGGCAGACCTGCTCGATGCCATGGAAGCGAGTAAGACTATGCTGCTAAGCATTAACCGAACTTGGGCCAATAAACAAGGCGAATTTTTCGTGGAATCCCCGATCAATTTTCTGGCCGCTGTCTTCTGGTTTTTGCGGAAGTTCCAGGACGGCCGGTATTGCACTTTGCCCCATGCCATAGAGCTGATCCAATTGAAGTATGACGACCTCTTTACGGTGCTCAATACCGAACCCGAGGTACAGCACCTCGTAACGCCGTTTATCAGCGCCTATCTCAACGATGTCATGGAAACCGTAGATAGCCAGATAGCTTCCGTTCGCATCCCCCTGGGTCGGCTGGCTTCACCCCTACTGTATTATATCCTGTCCGGAAATGATTTTACCCTCGATATCAATAATCCCAAAGCACCCAAAATTGTCTGCCTTGGGGGCGATCCCTTGAAATCAGAGGCCCTGGCACCGGTCATATCCCTTTTCTGTGATCGGCTGCACAAGATTGTCAACCAGAAAGGAAAAGCCAAATGCGCCCTGATCTACGACGAATTTTCCAGCATCCGGGTGCCCAGCATCCAGACCGTGATCGCCGTAGGTCGCGGGCATGATATCGTGCCGATTATTGCCATCCAGGATTACAGCCAGTTAAAAAAAGTCTATTCGAAGGAAGAGGCCGAAGCCATCTTCAATATGACCGGGAATTTTATCACTGGTCAGGTAAGCGGAGAGAGCGCCAAATTAGTGTCCGAACGGTTCCCCAAGATCATGCAGGACCGCGAGAGCATTTCCATAAACAGCTCCGATACCTCGATCAGCCGATCCAAACAGCTCGAATCCTCCGTGCCGCCGTCCACCATCGCCAGCCTCTCTTCCGGGGAATTTGTCGGCATGACAGCAGATAACCCCGATGAACTCATCGATTTAAAGGTCTTCCATGCCAGGATAGCGAATGACCCCATTGCCTTGAAAAAAGAAAAAAAAGCCTATCTCCCACTCCCGCCGGTGCGAAAGCTTGATCAGGCTTCCATCCAAGCCAATTACCAGCAAATCAAACAGGACGTGCAAAGTATTGTCGAAATAATTATGGAACAGTTGCTAAATGACACCACATTAAAGCATTTCTTGATTAGAAAGAAATAGAAAAATATGTATCAAATATTGAAACATTGTTAACAGCCCTGTGTCTCGAGCCTTTCTAAAGTCGGATCAAGTAGTAATTTATTATCGCCTAAACTGAATAAAGATCCTTTTGTGAATTTTACAAGCCAACAAAATTCATGACAAATCATCCCTGTGAGAATCCCCTTATCGTCCGAAGACAGCTGTATTAGATTAATAATCAAATGATTACAGTTTACCCAATCCTAAAATTAAAAATCTCCTTCGAAATAGGGTGTTTAAACGGTGTTTCCATTGAGGTGATTATCTTAGATTTCCTGAATGAGCAACTTGCCTTGCTGGCAATTACGCCTAATGACCATGTATTAGATAATGAATAATTATTATCTTTACGATCCTCTAAATGAAAAATAAAATTATTGGAATCGATCTCTTTTCGGGAGCGGGTGGCATGTCCATTGGCGCTATTGCTGCAGGTGTAGACGTTCAAATCGCTGTTGAAATTGATAGGCATGCAGCGGCAACTTATCGATACAATCATCCCCATACGAAGCTTCTCAATGACGATGTGCGAAAAATACAATTAAAAGATATTTTAAAAGCAAATAACAAGTCACAAAAGATCCTCTTTGGAGGCCCACCTTGCCAAGGTTTTTCAACCTCCAACCAAAAAACTCGCAACAAAGAAAATGCGAGCAACTGGTTATTTAAAGAATATTTACGCTTAGCAAAAGAACAAGTTCCGGATTGGGTCATTGTAGAAAATGTAAAGGGGATTATCGAAACAGAAGACGGCTATTTCTTCGAAAAAATAAATAAGCAACTAACAAAACTTGGATATACAACAAGTCATGCAGTTCTAAACGCAGTAGATTTCGGAGTACCTCAAATACGAAACAGGATTTTTATTGTAGGCTCACTACATGGGATAAAATATGAGTTTCCCATCCCCAAAGCAACTAACTACTTAACAATTATTGATGCCATATCTGATTTGCCTCAACTGTCCAATGGCTCAAATGAGCATGAACTAAATTACAAGGGAATCTCTACAAACGCATATCAATTAGCTCAAAGAAGTAACTCTTTAAAATCAGTTAATAACTTAGTGTCTAGAAACAATAATGTAGTAGTCCAGCGATACAAGCATATCCCCCAAGGAGGAAATTGGGAAAATATACCACACAAGTTGATGAAAAATTATAAAGATTTCACTCGTTGCCACACGGGCATTTATCACAGATTGAAAGCCGATAAGCCATCCGTGGTTATTGGAAACTATAGAAAAAATATGCTCATTCACCCTTTTGAAGATCGAGGATTAAGCGTAAGAGAAGCGGCAAGAATTCAGTCATTCCCCGACTCCTATCACTTCTTTGGAAGCATCGGTTTTCAACAACAACAAGTAGGCAATTCAGTTCCCCCACTTTTGGCAAAGGCTTTATTTGAAAAAATCACCGAATACATTAATTAGTATATGGCGTGGAGTCAAAGGAAAATAGAAATAGCTCTTAAAACAAAATTCGAAGAAGAGTTCAAGTATGCTCCGTCTGAAGCCGATAAGTTTTATGGCTACTATACGAAAGCGCTTAGTACACTATTGAATGAAGATATCTACAATTCCATTCGAATCATTCAAAAGGGCTTATCAGATCACGGGGAGAATCATATTATGGACGTCCTAGACAATGCATATGAGCTTTTGGTCCACAGAAAATATGATCCTTCCACACATAAATTAATAAGTGAGGAAATTGAAACTATTGAGGCCATACAGCTATATTTTATTTGCATATTGATCCTATTTCATGATGTTGGCAACCTAACAGTTGACAGGAAAAGACATCATGAAAAGGAAGTTATTCGGCAAGTATATAACCATGTCCGAAAATTGGAAACGGAATTTGATGACGAACAGGTTCTTGTACCAGAAGTAGCAAGCAAACATTCAGGCACAGCAAGCGACGGATCGAAAGATACAATCGGTGAATTAGGAATTTTACCAAGCCATTTATTTGGAGTTAAAATACACACAAAAAAATGTGCCGCCCTTTTAAGATTTGCAGATGAATTAGCTGAGGGGCCCCAGCGGACTTCTATATTTATGAATAAATTTTACAATTTCCCTTACGACTCAAACTCTGTTATATATCATAAATATGCCGAAATAACCAAAATCAATATAGATCGAGAGCATGAGAGAATTTGCATCAGATACAATTTCATTTTAAGAGTCACGGACGGCAAAATTGAAGAATCCAACAACAGCGAATTTATTGCGCTATTCAATTTCGCAATTATCAGAATGCTAAAAGTTGATGCGGAAAGGAAATATTGCAGGTTCTATTGTGATTGGCTAAGTCCTTTTAAAAAAACTCATGCGACTTTTAATTACTTTGGCGAAGAAATAATCGATGGTGAAAAGAAAAGAAAACAACTTTTACCAACTAATTCCGGCTTAAGCGAAATCTTCCTAGATGACTTAGTTCTGCCAGATGGTGAAAATGTAAAAAGTTTTTTATTAAAACATGCCGAGTTTGATGCCCAAAAATTATTCAATCTCTTAAAAGCAGAGTTCAATGAGCAGTAAAAAGCCAACAAATCCTTTTGAATACGAAGCTGCAGTTAATTTTGCTACTGACGAATTAATAGAATACTTCGTTGAGGACCATAATTATTCAAGATTCATACAATCTGGCAGAAATATATTCATTGTTGGAGAGAGGGGTTGCGGGAAGTCTATGACTTTACTTTATAACTCCTTTCAAAAACAAATTAGAAAGGCAGAAGTTGAAAAAAGGAATTTCGACTATTCCAGAATCGGCGTCTACGTGCCTTGCACAAATACACTTTTCTTTAAAAAAGAATCGGAGTTAGTTAATAACCCATTTAAAGCATCTGTTTTATCTGAACACTTCTTTGTTTTGGCTATTGCTTACGAATTAGTATCTGTCTTATCTAGCATAGAGAATTCCTGCTCCAAAGAAAAAGAACAGGAGCTAAAAAGTGAATTGAATTATATTCTAAATATTGACCTACCAGAAGATATCCCCATATTTAAAGCTCTCGCCAGATATTTCCAAAAGCTAAATAGCGAAACTCAAAATCAAGTAAACAATAGTGAAGAAAGCACAAGTGACAAATGTGTTTCCTTTTACTCCCTTGTAATCCCAATATTACAGATCGTAAAAAGCATTGAAAAATTAAAGGACACTCATTTTCTATTTTTAATTGATGACGCTCACGATTTAAATTCCCATCAGATCAAGGCATTGAATTCATGGATTGCTTATAGAGATCATTCTGATTTTAGTTTCAAAGTCGCCATAGCTAAAGTTCGCAAACACAGTTATATCACTTCATCCGGAAGCTCTATTTTGGAGGGCCATGATTTTCTAACAATTGATATGGAAAAGCCGTACCAGAATAAATTCTCTGATTTTGGTTTGTGGGCAAAGGATATTCTAGAAAGAAGACTAGAAAAATTCGGGCTTGAGACAAAGGACGCCAATAAATTCTTTCCAACTAACCCTAAAGTTGAAGAAGAAATGAAGTATTGGGAAAATGTTGTTAGGAACAAAGCCCAGGAGATATACAAGGGGCAAGATAATTATGCAAAAAAAATCAGTGACTTTGTTTATAAATATGCACGAGCTGAATATTTTAGGAATCGCTCTTCAAAGGCAAATCTACCGCAATACTCCGGATGGGATACAATCGTCAATTTGTCTACGGGAGTAGTCCGAAATCTTCTCTATCCGTGCTATTGGATGTATGACAAAGAATATTCCACAATTTCAGATAAGGAAAAAGATAGCAAGGAAATTCAAGTACAGTTTATCCGGCCGGCATACCAGGATGAAATAATTAAAGATAAAAGCAAAGAATTGTGGGGCAAGATTGAAAATGATTTGTTCAACAATATCGACAATTGCTCTACAAAACAAGCTACTCAAATAAAGAATTTTTTTGAACAATTAGCACTATTGTTTAAAGAAAGACTGATGTCACCCGAATCATCTGAGCCAAGGGCAATAACTTTTTCAATATCAGCTCGACAGGAAGTTTCCGAAAGTCAAAATAATGAAATTGATGAATGGTTGAGAATTTCAAAAGAGGCACTTATTTTATATGACAGAAAATCATCATCAAAGGAATTTGGAGGCAAAGAAACAATCTACGTTCCAAATAGGCTTTTGTTCCCAGATAGGGGCTTGGATGTAATTGGGCAGCACTCTCGAGTATCTATCAGAGCAGCGGAAATATATGAGGCTGCGACAAAAGGGAAAAAAATAAACAATAAAGAAGTCAGTCAGCAAACTTTATTTGATTATGAGTAATACAGTCTTAATAACAGTTCTTAGCTGGGAGGAAAGATATATTCTTGGCTTGGAAAAAAATATTAATGCCTTTAATCCGTCGCTCGTCATTCTATTCAAATATTTAAACCCGTTAACAGCAGAGTGGAAGATTGGAAATTATACCAAAACCCAATCGCTTTTACAGAGCAATCTAATTGAAGTAGAGATAGACAGTTCTAAACCTAGTGAAACCTGGTTTATATTTCTAAAGGCTTTTTCTAACCATTGCAAGGGAAAAAATATCCTTATTGATATATCAACAATGACGCGCGAGGCAATCTGGCTATCTTTATACAATTGTAGATTAAATGGTTGCAAAACTGATTACATATATTATAAACCCAAAGGTTATTCGGGAGAATGGATAAGTAGAGATCCCGGAAAGCCCAGATTTCTATATAAGATGTCAGGAATTGCAAAATTGGGCGCTCCTTCCTTGTTATTGATAACAGGTGGCTATGATATTCAAAGGCTCGATAGCCTAATCTATAATTTTGAGCCCAAACAAACCATGCTTTTTTTTCAAAATGGAGAAGAGCCAAGGAATAAAGAAAACTTTAATTTGTCGCAGGAATTATTAAGGGCAAAGTACAACATCGGGTTAATGTACGAATACGATGCTTATGATACAGACTCTTCATTTGACTTAATCGTTGATAAATTGAAGCAAAGGGAAAATGGTAACTCAGAATCCTATTTGGAAAGCTATAATATTATTCTGAATTCTCTGGGGGCCAAAACGTCCGCAATTACCCTCTTCAATATCTGGCTCAAACATCCACATGTTGCGTTAAGTTATATCCCTTCTAAAGAATATAATAAAGAGTACTCATTTGGCATCGGTGACGAATATACTGGGAGCATTACTTTTTAATCATTGGTATACTTTTACGCCGCTGGCACGCTGTAGAAATACTCAATAACGAGATCCAAATATCTTATGGTTAGCAATCGAATTCCTACCGAAATCGAAATTACCCGGTATCATTTGGGCACCTGAGTAAGGGATTGAAAATATGTGAAAACATTTGTATATTTAATTCCATTACATAGCTAATGGCTTCACTCCGAAAAGCAACTACCCACTAAACCTAAGATCATGATTAAATCACCAGAGCATATCATAAAAGATTGCGTAATAGCCATCACCAAAACCTCCGTATACAAAACTTGGTATGCCGGTCTTAAAACTATTGCCGAAGATGATATAATCCAGCTAAATAATTCCTTTATTTTCAGGGATGTTACCACATCAAAAAACGACAAGTATATTGGTTTTTCAGTTTCAGCAAAAGGAATTATAAAGGAATATTATATCATTCAAGGGATAGGCTCAAATTCCGACTTCAAATATATTTCTAGCAAATCATCCAATTTTTCCAAGTTCAAATTATCAGATGCGATAAAATTGGAAAAGAAAACATTGGGCAGGCTTTTATATATTCTAATTGGCACTTTAGAAGATAACATTGTATTAGAAGTCGAAATCAATAACCCCGCCATTAAAAAAATTGTACTGGATCCGGCTGCTTCAGCTACAAGAATCATAGGCGGCGTTGTATATATACACGATACGATGGATGATGCCTTGATTTGGAATGAAATTAGCAAGCACTACAAGGGGGATCCAGATTTTGACAATAATGAAGAAAAGCTAAAGAATAATATCGCAAACGCAATTGATGAGCTTGAACGCGAAAGCTACTCGATTCTAAAAATTCCTGAAAAAATAAAGCGTACCCATAAATCAGTAACAGAATCTTTAGTCGAAATGCTGGATTTGCAAATCCGTGATTATAAATCGGCTCTCATAAAGTGTAAAGGCGATCCCACCACTGATAAGCATTCGTTCAACGAGCTGCTTAGAATTGGGTACAACTTCTCCAGTGATGCCCTGACATTCATAAGACTAATTGTAAGTGTTTGTGATCTTAAACCACTTGTTCTTTGGGGAACAATTAAGGAACACTATGAACTTTCAGAGAGCTTCAAAAACCTTCCCTGGATTCGTTCAAATAAAAAACCTTCTTTAAGTAACTATAAGGGCATTATTGGCAGTGCAAGAAATTCATCGTTTCATAACTTATTTCCTTTCAAAAGGAGCGTCGATATAGTGATTCCAGATAAATCGCTTAAACAAATTACTTTGCGCACCTTTTCCGAATACACACGAAGAAAAGAGAACGAGCTAAAATTTCAAGATAAGGAGCTTGTAGATGTTCTAATTGAATTTACTAGAAGCAATGAGCATAAAGTCCCGCAGAGCTTCTGGCAAAAAAACTTGGAAATATTTACGGCAACCAAAAATATGCTTTCCTCAACAGCATATTTTTTAAAACAACTCCATAAAGAAAGCTAATTCCATAACAGAGTATAAAAATGGCAAATCAAACAGGACACCTTCGCATTAAAGCAGAAAACTTAGGAAGAGTTTCGGAGATAATTAAATTTCTTCATGATATCGAATATGCCTACAACAGTATTTATACTTTTGAATTTCTAGTCGATATACTGGAAGCGGAATATGTTAGAAATAGGCAACAAATTCGAGATCGATATATTTTTTTAGTGGAACATCGGAATGAATTCGGATACAGAAAGGATTATCCCTTTTTTGATCCTATATTTTATGATTTTCTTTTAACTGAATTATATACAAATCGAATAGATGTTTCTAATAGCTTGATTAACCGAGTCAATAATATTGATATCCAAAAATCTGTTCTCCCATCAGATCGGCTTCAACTCACTAAGATTAATATTCAATCGCCTGGGTTTTGGGAATTTCTTGGTAGTCAAAATCCATTGCAAATTTTAAGGGAATACTTAAAAGATAGACACGAAAGAATGAAGGACAAAAAATATCGAATGAGGCAAGAAGAACTCAAAGGCGAGCTGGACATTTTAGAAAAACAAGAGGGCATCATACAAAAGAGAATTGAGACTTTAAAAAGTATTGGTGCAAGCGAGGAAGAAATTCGACATTCTGTTGCAACATTGATTTCAAACCCATTGCAAAAATTGGCCACCCATCAAGATTCCGAACTAATCGAATATCCTGAAGGTACCGCTTAGGAAAATTAATTGAATATGACAACTATTGAAAAAGCCATTAAGCAGCAGTATAACAAAGTTTTCAAAAAGAAAGACTGGGAGAGCTTTAAATTAATTGCCGATTTCTATTTAAAAAAAAGTGCCACATTAAAAAGAAAAGATATTGATATTGACGATGCATTTAAGCTATTGGCTAGAAATATTCAAAAAAGACTTTTTTTAGGAATAGCTTGCGAGCTGTTAGTAAAAGCTTGTTACTTAAAAAACGGATATATAATAAATACGCCAAATGATAGAACACGGGGTCAACTATTAAAATTTTCGGATATTAAAGTTTCCGAATTGAATGAGGACAATACATTTACATTAAACCCCCTTCTTGACAGCTTAAAGAATGTTATAGCGTTTACCGATTGGAAAACTGTTGAAAACGGTCTAAAGATTCTGAAAGTATTCCGTAATAAGGAGGGGCACGTTGTTACGCTGTGGCATAAATACTCTTCCAAGAATTACAGAGATATTGAGAGCTCTATTACCTCGCTGTATATGGAAGCCTTTAATGAACAAATTGACTTTCGTATTTCTATGGAAGAAAATGATAAAGGACAATTCAAAATTAAAGAATAATTGAAAAAAAGCATATAATGGAAAAAGCAGTATTACCAATCCATTTTGAAGATAGAAGCGGCACAGAATTCGAGCGGCTTGTCTTCGCCTATTTAGTAAGGCTTAGAACTTGGAATAAACTGGAATGGTTAGGCCAGCTCGGAAGCGATGGAGGACGTGATATCTGGGGAGTGTTTAATGGTGAATCTTATTGCTATCAATGCGCCAATTATAAAAAATTGATTTTAGATAAGATCACAAATGATATTGATAAATTAGCTAATTTATCAACTATACCGGACAATTTCATTGCTGTTTGCGGCAATTCGGTAAGTACGCAAATGCGAAGCCGAGTTGTATCCTACGCTCAAAAGGCCGGAATAGCAAAAGCCGAAGTTTGGAGTGGGGTAGAATTTGAAGAAAGAGTTAGAAAAGATGCACCTGATTTGATTAGGCGGTTTGTTGAGGGTGAGGCATTTCCTGATTCCCCAGAAGAATTAATATTGGCCGCTAAATCTTATAATATTAAGAATGACGAGGACATGCTTGACTTGATCATTGAATGCTTTGATCGACCTGCCTTTACAACAAAGTTTCAAAATGAATCCAATATTCCAGCCTTCGAGAAAGCTATTGCAGATACTATTGAAGTTTTAAACACAGGCATGCACCGTTTACGAGATGGACAACTTATCCGAACTATCCCTTCCAGACATAGAATAAACGATGCGCATTTAAAAAATGTATTGCGTGAAATTACACAACTTGTAACAACATTAAGAGATCGGTTTGTTCAGCTTAAACGGGACAAAGAAATACGGCCTTGCGGTTGCGGGAGTGAGAATTGCAGTATATTTATGTTATCAGACAAGGCTTGCGAGCAAATGGATCAAATCAGAAGTCAAATATTTGAGAAGTTTAGAAGCATAAAACCGGGGTTTCAACTTCGTCTCTATTAATACATTTTATAAATTCTATCTAAAGGCCATAAAATGGGACTTTATATTCAATCATTAGAAAATATTCCTTCTACAGTAGAGCGCGAATATTACATTTATCTGCTCGATTATGGCTGGACTGAGCCATTGGGCGAAGCGCTCATGCAGAATTACGAAAAGATGGCTTCACTTGCTTCCGATACGAATGCTGTAGTTATTAGAGGCACGAACCGGGTGCATTTTGAAGATCAAGTTTTGTCGTGGCATAATATCAATGGTGAAAATGCGGACGAAATTTTACCTGCCATTCTTATAACAAACAGGCATCCTTCAAAATTCAAGGAAAGTTTCAGCTCTCGGGAAAAGGAAAACATAGAGAACGACCTAAAGCTGATTTTAATACCCCTAAAGAAATTCTGCAAAACCACTACCGAAGTTATTCAGATAATCGAAAAAGTGTTTGGAGACATTAAAGAAAATAAGGACTTGTATGACTTCAAAATATCGAAAGAGGTAAATAAAAACTTTGGCCGTGCATTGGTCGATGCGATAATTCTTGAACCAAATATTTCAGGCATTGGGTTCAGTTTCAATAAAATGGCAAATTACTTTAGGAAAAAATAATCAAAAGAAAATGTTAAGCAACGAATATCAGGAGCAATTTCGATGATTAGCAGAATATTACAATTCAATTCCTATGAGACATCTTACCTTACCTTTGTCACCATCAACGATACAAGAGGCCGGTCAAAATCAATTAATGATTCTTGCCCTTTGATACCGGTTAAGGAATCCTGAAACACCTCTATCCTTCAAGACAATTCCAGGAGACTGATCAGTTCCTTCATAGGTTGGTTTATGCTTTTTATATTCAATTTTCGCCGAATGGCTATCATATAACTTTTCATTTAAATACATAAGGAGAGGGCTCAATCAGCCATCCAAATCTGCTAATTTAAAATGATTTACATATAATAAAGATTCAATAAATCGTCCTAGCGGTTCGAACCAGTTCCCGGACACGGTACAACTATAGCTTATCAGCAAAAACTCATCGGAACTGCTCCACCCGTGTTAACGATGATGGCACTAACCTTCGCAATTTGATTCCTCCAAGGCTCCAGCCAACTCCTTCGCTTTATTTACCTTTGTAGCAATCATCTTTCTCAAGTGACTTACCATGAACAATGAAATGATAACTAAGACCCTCAAGCCCCTTGCGTTTATTGGATCCTCACGAGAAGGGCTAAACGTATTAGAAGCGGTCCACCAAAACCTAGAGCACCTTTGCGAAATCAAAAGGTGGACAAATGCTTTCCCTCCAGGACCTACAACCATAGATAGTCTCGTTGTCGCATTAACAGAAAAACAGACTGACTTCGCCATCTTCGTTATCGCCGGGGACGATACCGTTACTTCTCGGGGCCAAGAGCAGCCTGCCCCCCGAGACAACGTCATTTTTGAGCTGGGCCTCGCCATTGGCATCCTCTCCAAGGAGCGGGTTTTCATGGTCCAGGATCGATCCAGCAAACTCAAAATACCAACAGACCTCTTGGGAATCACAGCCGTCACGTATGATCCTCCCGGTCGGGCTGAATTGGCGGATGCACTGGGGCCGGCTTGCACAAGTATTAAGCAAAGGATCGAAACTTTAGGGCTCCTTAGCGATGAAAAGAACAAGTCCCAGCTTGGCGATCTCGAACGATACAAAGACCTGGTTCGCGAATACGAAAGTATCCAGGTAGAAAATATGGAGGAAAGGGTTCGGAAAAAAAATGAAATCGGCGGCGGCATGGGCGAATTTATCATCCGCCAAGGGATACCAAAAGCCGACATTTCCATCTTATATTCAGAGAACAACCTGGTCGGATTGCTCTTTGCCATCATAATTGCTCCCCAGTCCGGAGACCATACTATTTTGCTTAATATCTACAACAGGATCAAACAAAGCTTTTCAAGGCATAAACTAGTCGAAGCACTGACAACTCTCGCGGAGAAGAAATTTATACCCGCAACTGATAAAAGTAACCTCGCCGGCATGCTCAAATCGTTTATTCCGGATCACTCCCCGTCGCTCCCTCGACAAATAGGTCGGGCAATGACAGCACTGGCAGACATGGACTGTATCCGAGCCTATACGGTTCTGAAAGGCAAATTGAGAATTAATAATGATCTCCGCATTACTCAAGGAGCTCCTCGCTGGGATCATCTTGACGACGAGTATTACGAAAAGGTGTTTAGTATTGAGGGAACCAGAAACGATGCCGTTGACTGCACCATTGACGTCAACGGACAAGTCATAAAGGAACTGGAGTATACCTTTATTAACCATGACGATCTAATCATCTACGCCCAAATCAAGGTGAAGGATTCATCGTTAGCAACGTCCGAATTTTGGCTTGCGCTAAAAACCGACATCACCGAGCCCCGCAAGATTTCAAACCTCGAATGGTCGGTCCCCGTGCAAGCTGAAGAGGATCTTGGCCATTGGCGACGAGCCATCGTCAATTTACCAGAAGCCTTTCAAAAGACCACCAACGGTCTCAACCATATCTATGTCAACCTCGAAAAAATTCGCTTCCGAGGGGCAGGAAAAATTGGTGGCATCTTTGTTCGCTGATCCTGCAAGCTAGTGCGAACGCCTAATTTACAGCGTATCAATAGCCAAATTACGAATTCAATCTTTATCCAAAAGGGGAAGCAATTTGATGCATCTCAATTTTCAACCTTTCATTGTAGTCGGTAAGTAGCATGGCAAAGGTGTGGCATAGGCTGATCTTTTGGTCGGGACGTCGTGTTGCAACTACCCTGGTCCCGGATCCAGGGTTTGCCGAATCAGCCGGAAGTCCGATATTCGCGGAATGGGCGACTTTATAAGTGACTTAACAAATATGCTATTGAGATGAATAGATGGGACCTTCCTTTAAATGTATTGCAGGATTTTGCCCACTTGAAGCGGGAGTGTTATGACAAGGCACAAACCTATCCCGAACTTATTTCTTTGACAACGGAGGAGTTTTCCCTTCGGTTTGAAGATAAGACCCTTGGGAAAAAATTCTTTTTCAATATTGCTCAGCCAAGTGGCGGGTCAGGGAGTGGAACACCCGTTGTCAACTTAAACTTCCGGCCGCATACCCATAACAATCTGTCTACCCACAGTGGTCTAATGGAAATGGGCTCGGTTATGGGAAGCCTGACCAGGTGGATCGACCTGCTGATCGCATACAATCAGGTCAACCTGAACCCGGAGGAAAGATTCCTTGCTGTTTATGAAAATGAATACTATGAGGAATTCAGATCATTAGAGGAAGATGGGGAAGCTGTACCGCTGGATGATCGTCAGCAGCGGATGTTGGGTTATCTCCTGGATGCGGTGGAGACGGCGGTAGCGGAAGCCGACGTGCCGGCGGAAAGGAAGCAGGAAATTATTGCGGAAGCCAGGGCGCTAAGCAATACCGCCCCTAAGCTCTCGAAAAATCAGGTCGTTCGGCGGTTGTCGCGGATTATAGCCAAAGTAAAAACCCTCGGATGGGATGTGGTCAAAGAGGTGACGAAGGAAGTGAAGACCACGCTGATTAAGATGGCGGCTAAAAAGGCGATCGACCTGGCTCAGGATCTCCCGAGGTGGCTCAGTCATTTTCACCATTGATCCAGTTTCTGAAAAGTATATTCCCTGGCCTGAAAATTTGAGTAATTTTGTCTCGTGAGGGTTAAACTATGACCCAGATTGATTATAAGGCGAGAAAGAAGAGCAGGGAGTTGGAAATCGTGAAGACGGTCTACCCGGATGCGGAAAAGTACATCTGGTTGGTGGAGCAGGAACAGCCGGATTTCCTGATGAATAGCCTGCTGAAGTCATTTGCCTTTGGCGTTGAGGTGACGGAATTGTACCGGAACCAGTCCAGCGCCCGGCTGAAGAACATCCCTGGTTATGTGGACTCCCTGGTGGAGAATGGTGCCTACATATATAAAATATAATAGTCAATAACCTATGTATCCGTATTGGGAATTAAGGAGCAAAGAAAATGAAAATAAGGAGAAATCAACCAGCCGCAGATTTTCGGATAGTTTTAAAAGGAAATTCTCTCTTTAATCTAATTTTATGCTAAATTCGTTGGCATGCCAAACGCAATAATAGACATTCAACCTTTTGATAATGAATTGCCGAGCCATTATGCTGATAGACTAGGAGTCGTGTATGCAAAGACAGTTTCCTTGCAACATAAAAAGGGTAATGGACAGTTCTTTACTCCGACTGAAGTTGCTCACTTTATGGCAGGCCTTTCCAAACAAACACAGGACAAATTAAAAATACTTGACCCAGGTTGTGGCACGGCCATTCTTTCAAGCTCACTTATTGAGGCACTTGCAAAACAGAATGACGCGTTAAACGAAATTGAGCTTGTAGTTTATGAAACAGACCAAGATATTTTACCATACACAAGGGCGACACTTGACTATTTAGGTAAGTGGTTAAAGAAAAAAAAAATAAATTTTAAGGAAACGCTTGACAAAAATGATTTTGTACTTGAAAACAAAGATTGTTTTGAAGAATCCGAGACACTTTTCTTTAAACCGAGAAATGCTATCTACGATATCGTAATTTCAAATCCTCCATATTTCAAGATATCGAAGGAAGATAAACGAGCATCTGTAGCTAAATCTATCGTTTGGGGGCAGCCAAACATTTACTCAATCTTTATGATGGTTGCTACGAAACTTTTAAAGCAGGGTGGCGAACTAATATTTATCACGCCGAGAAGCTTTGCTTCTGGCAATTATTTCAGGGCTTTCCGTGAGGCATTCTTTCAGGAAATAGAAATTGAACATATACACTTGTTTGGCTCAAGAACTGATACTTTTGACCGAGATAGCGTTCTGCAAGAAACATTAATATTAAAAGGGTTAAAACAAAAACTAAACGGCCATTTGCCTTCAATACTTGTAACACATTCAAACGGAGTAAAAGACATCGAAAATTATATAAAGAAGATTTACAAAACTGATGAACTTATTGACCTAAAGTCAAAAGAAAAAATTATTCATCTTCCAACAAGTGAAACAGATGACAAAGTAATCAAGCTATTTAAATCATGGACAGGTAGTTTGCGTCAATACGATATTCAAATTTCAACAGGCCCTGTTGTTTCTTTTAGAGCGACGCAGTATTTGTTTGAAGAGTGTCAAAATGAAATGGATTTTTTAGTTCCTTTATATCAACTTGTCAATACTGCTAAGATGCAGTTTGAGTGGCCTGTTGTAAAAAAGAATAAGCCTCAATATATTCGCTTTTGCGAAGAAACCAAATCGCTTTTACTCCCAAACAAAAACTATATTTTTCTTCGCCGTTTTAGTGCGAAGGATGATAAAAGCAGGTTGGTTGCAACTCCTTATTTTGTTGACATTTCGCAAGCAGAATATATCGGTGTAGAAAATCACCTGAACTATATTTATCGACCTAAGGGGCATCTTGATAGAAACGAAATATTGGGACTTTCCGCTTTATTAAACAGCAATCTTTTTGATACATATTTCAGAACATTCAATGGCAATATTAACGTGAGTGCAACTGAATTACGAGAAATGCCATTGCCTCCATTGGAGGACATAAAGCAAGTTGGCAACCAAATTATTTTGCAAAACGACTTTTCACAATCAAGGGTTGATAAAATAGTGAACGACTACTTTGATTTAGAGCATATATTCGCTTATGAGTAAAATTGAAGATGCAAAAGAAATTCTTAAAGAATTAGGGTTGCCTGCTGCACAACAAAACGAAATCGCAGCCTATACGTTATTAGCCCTTTGCGGTATCAAACCTCGTGATAGTTGGAGCAAGGCAACAAGGGCAAGCTTAAAGGTTTCTAAAGGTATCATGGCATTTTGTAAAGACACTTACAAAAAAGAATACGCACCAAATACAAGGGAAACTTTCCGCAGACAAGTCTTACATCAATTCGTTCAAGCAAGAATAGCTGACTACAATCCGGACAATCCTACTCTTCCTGTTAATAGCCCAAACGCTCACTACGCAATTACTGTCGAAGCGCTAGAAGCAATTAAAACGTTTGGAACTAAAGCATGGAAAGATGGTTCGGAGAGGTTCAAATCAGAAGTCGGTGAGCTTTCAAAACGTTATTTAAAGGAAAGAAGACAGAATTTAATTCCAGTAAAATTGAGCAACGGCAAAATGCTTAAACTTTCAGCAGGAAGGCATAATGTTGTACAAGCTGCAATTGTTCATGATTTTGCAGCACGTTTTGCAAATGGTAGTGAAGTTCTTTATTTGGGGGACACGGCAAACAAAGACCTATACGTTGACAAAGAAGTTTTGAAAGAAATTGGTATCCCAATTACAGAGCATAGTAAGCTGCCAGACGTAGTTCTATTTGACAGGATGAAAAATTGGCTTTACTTAATTGAAGCCGTTACTTCTCATGGTCCGGTTTCACCAAAGCGAATTGTTGAATTGGAAGAATTACTCAAAGACTGCAAGGCTGGAAAGGTCTATGTTTCGGCATTTCCTGATTTTTCCGAATTTAAAAAACATTCAACCAACATAGCATGGGAGACAGAAGTTTGGGTTGTAGATTTTCCTGAACATATGATTCATTTTAATGGAGATCGATTCCTGGGGCCAAGATAACTATATAGCTAATCACTAACCACCATATTATTATTTGAAGTGACCACTATTGATATTGATTTTCAACCGCATTGATGGTCTATTATAAACATAATTGAGCGATCTCACCTTGAATAATTTCCATACAAAGCACGAAAATCCGCAATTTTCAGTATTTTTGGGTTGAGGGTTCGAGAAGAAAAGGACCCAAATGGGGTAGGTGCTATATTCGGTTTTGGCTCTTTCATTTCCGCTGCTTAACATATTGATTTACAAGTATTTAGCTCGGACACTTTACGGTCCCGTCCAGTCCGCTGAACGGCACAAGTCAAAATTTTCTTTGCTTGTGCCGTTTTTATTTTGATCCAACCCGCTCTTTATCAGATAGATTTGACGGACTGCTTCGTTCAGCCTTGTGGTTCGATATTGCTCGCCGTTAAAACAGAGATTTTCAGGAAATATCGAACCAACTATTTCGCGCTTCTCCTTAATTGTCCCATTTTCATAGAGTTGATCTAATCGAATCAGGTTGTCCAAGCCTTTCTGAGTGATCCGTTCTACAGTTTTTGTATCCTTCGGTAGTTCGGTTATTTGACGCTCCAGGGCTGCAATTTCCTTTTCACATTCAGCCTTCATGATTTTGAAGTCGGCAGGATCGATCCTTTCATAAAGTACCGCCGTCCGGGCCTTATTAAGTTTATCATTGACCACGTCGATTTTCTTTAAAACAGTGTTACGCTCGTGCCTGGCTCCGCTAGTCGCTTCCCTGAATTCTTCCATGATCAACTCTCCATAAATGTTGATCATCGCCCTTCTAGGAACGTATTTACGCAGTTCCTTCACAAATTCCGTATTAGCGTTTTCCGTCTTAAACCGAGCACCGCATTGCGGAATACAATGATAATAGTGGTAGTAGTTATTCCGCCCTTTGGATCGGCTGCCAGTTAACATTCTGCCAAAAGTTGGGCAGATGAGAAAACCCCTTAACGGAAATTCGTCGATGGACTGAATTTTGGGACGGCTGGTTTTACCTCTTCCATCCAGCACATCTTGGACTTCATAGAACAATTCTTCTGAAATAATCCCCTCATGTTGCCCGGGAACAACCCTTGCTTCCTCATCTTTATATTTATGGACAAAGATTTTTCCGCAGTAAACCGGGTTTTTAATCGCCAGCCAAAAATTATGTTTGCTACACTTCAGCCCCTTTTGTAAGGCCATTTTCCAAATCTGTTCGGTATTGAAAAAACCCTGGGCAATCTCTTGAAATGCCCACCGAAGATGTATTGCTTCATCCTCGTTTATGGCTATGTATTTATCTCCGTTCTCCTTGGATTTATTGGTATATCCTTTTGGTGCTGGCCCCATCCATCGGCCTTCTTTTCTGGCACGACGCATCCCATTGATGACGTTCAACGCCCGTCGGTCATTTTCTACTTCCGGCGCAGCCAGGTACACAGCCATCATAATCTTGCTCTCCGGGACCGACATATCCAAAGGCTGTTCTATTGCCTGGGGCTCTACACCTACCTTTCTTAGAGTATTTATCATTTGGTAAGCATCCCCGGCATTGCGACTAAAGCGGTCCCATTTGGTGAAAAGTATAAGATCAATTTGCCCCTTATGCCGTTTGAGGTCGAGGAGCAATCTCTTCCACTCAGGCCGTTCAAAGGTCTTGGCGGAATGGTCCTCATAAATAACCCGGCGGATGGTAAGTTGGTTATGCTCGCAATACTTTCGCAGGCGTTCTTCCTGATCTCGTTGGGAATAACACCTGTCTGCCTGCTCATCTGTCGATACCCGGATATATAAGTCTACCGTCAGCATATGAAAGTTTTATAGCGTATTTTGGTTGATATTCTCCGTGTCTGAGTAGGATGTTTGCTCGTCTTCCCGGAGATATTGGGCGACAGCTATCTTAGCCAAGTTACGCAGAAAATCCACGATCTGCGTAGCTTCCTCGCTAGTTACTATAACCCCATCTTCGGCCAGCATTTTTGCTGCCTTTTCTGCTGTCATTTTGCCCATGGCATACTCCACTTTATTTCTCTCTCCACTCAGGGGGACTAACAGCGCCCACACACGGCCGGATACCAAAACAACATCAATTTTCATGAACCGCCTGACAAGACATGAACTGAAAATCTTCGCCAGCAAAACAGGTAGTCAATTTGCCTCGGCCTGAGGTGGTCAGTTTGATCGGCGTGCGCAGCCTGGTGTGATGTCCTAAAATAAGTTGACTGATTATGTAAATTGATTCGAAGATAAAGAACCATCAGGAACACTGTCTTTCCTTGTAGTTTTTTTATGCCTGAGGCCCGGTGATCCTTTCGATACACTCTTGTGATTCTTCTGTGATAAGTTCTTTGGGTAACTTATCAACCTTTGCAAAGCGATCAGGTTCTTTTTAATCAACAAAAAAACATGTATGAAAAAGTTAATCAGTTTATGCTGGTTCGTCATTTTCATGGGCGTAGCCGGGTTTGCCCAGTCCAGCTCCTCCGATGGTAAGATGATGGACAAATCGATGGACAAGAAAATGGACAATTGTGTCGTCATGAAGGACGGCAAGGTAGAAGTTATGAAATCCGGGATGAGTATGATGCTGATGCATGATACGACCATCCACGGGACGATGGTGATGATAGACGGAAATGTGAAGATGAAGGATGGCAGTATGCACATGCTAAAAGAGGGGGAATATGTGACACCAAAAGGAAAGCTGATGATGCCAAAAATGGATGGCAAGATGTAGGATTTAGGATCGATCAATGCGATCGATCGCTCATTAAAAAAACAAAACTGTAAAAGGAATTTTATGAAAATGCGTTTACTTTATGGCGCTATCGGTGTAACGGTATGTGCTGCCGTTTTTTCCTGTAACAAGAACCACGACAATCCCGGCGCAGAAGATGGCGGTAAGTTGGTGTACCTGGAAACCAATGACTTTCATGACAATGCCAATGCGATCCTGGCTTATAGCAAGAAAGCGGATGGTACGCTGACGCCTTTGCCGGGAAGCCCCTTCCTGACGAATGGTGCGGGTCTGGCCAATCCAAAGCAGGTCCTTGGCCCGGATGATAATGATAATTCTGTAGTCATCAGCCCGGATGGCCGCTTTTTGTTGGCCGTCAATGGGGGCAGCAATACGGTGGCGGTGTTCAGCATCAATCCCGACGGGACGCTGGTAACGGTACCAGGCAGCCCCTTCCCTTCCGGCGGTCAGTCGCCCTGCAGCATTTCTGTCAATGGCCGGTTCATTTATGTCGCCAACAAGAGCTTCGATCCTTTGCATCCGATCACGGAACTGCCGAACTATACGTCCTTTGCGGTGGATAATGCCGGCAGGCTGGAAGCGGTGCCGAGTGGCAAGATAGAAGTGCCTGCTGGTTCTGCGCCTTCACAGGTGTTGCTGTCGAACGACGGACGCTTTGTGTTTGGCGCCGACTTTCTGGCGTTCATGTTGCCCACCGAGGAGCCGACCGGTACCCTGCTTTCTTTTGATGTCAAGGGTGATGGCACGCTGAAGCTGGCTCCCGGTGCACCTTATGTGGTGCCTGCGGGTGATGGCGGGGCGCTGGGTATTGCAACGAATCCGCGGAGCAATAATACCTTGTATGTGGGCTTCCCGGTGGGCGGCAAATTCGGGGTTTATCATTTCGATGAGGCGACGGGTGTACCGACTTTTGTCACGCAGGAAATCGCGGGTGGCGGGATATGCTGGATCCGGACCAATTCGCTAGGCAACCGGTTGTACACGCTGAATTCCGGATCAAACTCCGTGGGGATTTATAACGTGGACAATCCCGAGGCGCCGGACTCCATCACGACGCTCACCTTGAAAGACTCGCAGAATAGCGGCGATTTCTCGCTGAATTTCTCACCCGATGGATCAACCCTGTTTGTGGTGAGTCAGAATACTGATACGACGTTCACTGCCAACAATAACTGGCTGCATGTGCTGAAGGTAGCCCCGGACGGGACGCTGGGCGAGCCGGGTAATCCGCTGCAACTGCCGGTTCCCAATGATGCGCGGCCGCAGGGTGTGGTGACGCGGTAAGCTCGTTTTTTGCGGGCGACGGCTGGAGGGAGTAAAAGAGGCGGCCGGCCGCGGGATAAACTGCGGCTGGCCAATTTTTATTCCAATACGCCATACATGCCGGACTGGAACTCTCGGATCGATTCACCTATCGGAGAATATTTATTGAATTTTAGGGATTATGTCCTCGGCGCAGGGCTTGTATTGCTGGTGGTTGTATACCTAGCTCTATATTCCATAAAGCTCTTTAACCTGCAGGACAGTCTTAGGGACAAGGTTACTGCCGCTGGGAAGGCGAGGGAAATTAAACGTGACCGTGCGTACGCGCTTATTCTTGTCTTCGAAGGGGTCGCCATCCTGGTGACTTGGATATTGATGTTGAATTTTCACCACAAGAACTGGCTGATCTCTTGTTTTGCCCTGATCGCCGGGCTGCATTTCTTTCCTTTGGCAAGGCTGATCCGGCAAAACTCCTATTACTTCTTGGGGACCTGGATCTGTATCCTGGCTGTTGCCGGCTACCTGTTGCTCTCTTTAGGGTTAGTCGCAGATCATATTGCCAATACCCTGGTGGCTTATGGTTGCGCTGCCGGGGGCGCCGCGGATGGCGTAGGGATAATGACGAGGACGCGTACGGCGTTAAGATGAAGCAGTCTGTTTAAACATCAGCATGTGAGGTCTTATGGAAAGTTGGGATTGTATTTCGGCATAAGTGAATCTTTTTACGAACAACCCGTATTATATGCTCCTAATGAGGTAAATGATCAGGAAAACACTCACAATAAAGATAAATGCGGTCACTATTGCCATTAATAGGGAAGAATGTTCGTAAGACCCCGCTTCTAGCTGTTTTTCCGTCTTCTTATACCTAATATAAGAGAGCATCGCCGCGATCG
>Ga0302221_10000121_pt1 | contig 74733 bp, 49 predicted proteins | sample II_Palsa_E2_1_FD_193517 | JGI IMG/M metagenome (GOLD analysis project Ga0302221, IMG submission 193517) | Peat permafrost microbial communities from Stordalen Mire near Abisko, Sweden - II_Palsa_E2_1 | ecosystem: Environmental > Terrestrial > Soil > Palsa > Peat permafrost | place: Sweden... | reverse complement strand
AACTCCACAACCTTGCTGCCCACGCGCACGCGGCGGCGGCTGTCGCCCATGGCAAAGAAGATCACCTCACTGCTCACGAGCTCAGCAAACAGGCGCACGAACATTCGATGAATGTTCACAAGCTCACGCAAGAGTTGGGCCAGAAAACCGGACCGATTCAACGTGCGGAAGCTGCGACTCAGAAACCGTGACTCGGTCACTCTGCTTAAAGCGAAGTCGCACCTGACTTACGTTCGAGTGGTCGAAGATCAGACAACAGGAGGACTATCGATGTTAACGAATGTGAACCAAGTGAAAGGTCTTGTGATCCGGGCTACGGACGGCGAGATTGGCACTGTAGATCAGTTGTATTTCGACGACGAGACATGGGCGATTCGCTACCTGACGGCAGCAACCGGAGGCTGGCTGAGCGACCGGGAAGTTTTGATCTCACCATTCTCTGTGACGAACGTGGATTGGCAAAGCAAGCGATTGGATGTGGCGCTGACGAAAAAGCAAATCGAGAATAGCCCAAACAGAGACACGCAGCGGCCCGTTTCGCGGCAGTACGAGAGCGAATATCTCGGTTATTACAATTATCCGAACTACTGGAGCGGACCCTTTCTATGGGGCCCCGGGGCCTATCCGTCGAGCTTGTCGAATCGAATCGCGACTCCTAAGGATGTGCTGGCGGAAAAGGTCCGAAGAGAATCAATGGATTCGCATCTACGCAGCACTGGAGCTGTCTCCGGCTATCACATTGAGGCTGAGGATGGTGAGATCGGCCATGTGGCGGGCTTCTTGGTAGACGACGAAACGTGGGCCATCCGCTACATTGAGGTGCTAACGAGAAATTGGTGGCCGGGTAAGAAGGTGTTGGTTTCGCCCGAGTGGATTCAAAAGGTGAGTTGGACGGAGTCGAAAGTGTACGTCGGTCTCTGGCGGGATGCCATCAAAAGCGCGCCCGCGTTCGCCGAGTCTGCGCCGATCACTCGTGAATACGAAGACCGTCTCCATACTCACTACGGCCGGCCGCCCTATTGGCTGCAGGACGCGGAACACAAGGCCGCCCTTTCGTTAAGCGGCGTTTAGGTTGGGACAGTCGCCTCGGCGAAAATGGCGGCCCGTAATTTTCGCCTACAGGATGGCACCCCCACCCTCGATTTGATTCGGAGACGAGCATGACCATGCACAATACGGAACATTTGCATCCGAACGTCGAGAGTCATCATAGCCACGGGCAGACTCCGTACTGGCGGCGCGCACATCATGATTGGCGATTCTGGTTCGGATTACTCGCCATGCTGGTTGCTATCGGTATTTACGTCGGAACCAACGACTTGTCGATGGTGCCTTCTGGACGCCAGAAGCAAATGCCGGCCGGCAGCCGGGTTCCATAGCCTTAGCGGCGGCAATTTGAGAGGCAAGAAACATCATGATTAAACAATAGGTAGGAGATCAGCATGCAGATCCAAGTCAATACAGACCACACAATCGAAGGTCACGAGGCTCTAGCCGATCAAATCAGAGGCGTGGTGGAGAATGCTCTGAGCCGAATGAGCGATCGCATCACGCGGGTGGAAGTCCACCTGACCGACGAGAGCGGCCCTAAGAGCCGCGCGAATAACAAACGTTGCATGATGGAGGCGCGCCTCGAAGGCCGCCAGCCCATCGCTGTCACCGACGAAGCTGCGACGGTGGACCTGGCCGTTAATGGCACCGCAGATAAATTAGCCCGATTGATCGAGCATACCCTCGGCAAATTGCGTGATGAACGGACTCACAGAACTGATCCACCTCGTGCCGAGCCGACATTCTCAGATCAGTCATGATCGACACTACCGTCAGCCTCGCTGTCGACGACCGAGAAGGAACATCAGATCAAGCGCTTCTGTATCCGCTTCGATTCGAACCGATCTATCAGTATCGGCTGTGGGGTGGCCGGCATTTGGCCAGCTTGCTCACCGCGCCCCTCCCCAGTGGTCCTGTCGGAGAAGCGTGGTTACTCAGCGATCGCGACGACCATCAGAGCCGCGTCACCGATGGACCTCTAAAGGGGCAGACCATCGGTCAATTGCTGCAGCAGTTCCCGAAGCAAATCATGGGAAAGCTGGCCGGGCGCTTCCCCCGATTCCCCCTTTTGCTGAAGTTCCTCGACGTTCACGAAATGCTTTCGGTCCAAGTGCATCCCACCAAAGCAAACACGAACCTGCTGCCCGCGGGCGAGACCCCTAAGACCGAAGCTTGGGTCGTGCTGGAAGCCGGGACACAAAGCCGCATTTATGCGGGCCTGAAGACAGGTATTACGGAAGCCGATCTGCGGCGCGCTCTCACGAACGGCACGGTTGCGGACCACCTCGCATGTTTAACTCCAAAGCCCGGTGACGCCATTTTCCTGCGTGCAGGCACGGTTCATTCTCTGGGTGGCGACCTTGTCGTGTTCGAGATTCAGCAGAATAGCGACGTGACGTTTCGCCTGTATGACTGGGACCATATTGATCCGAAGACAGGAAAGCCGAGGGCACTCCAAGTCGAAAAGGCGATGGCCTGCATTGATTTTGCCAAAGGTCCGGTCAGTCGGGTGACGCCTGTGGTGGAGACAACGACCCCGGTGGAACGCGAGAGACTTTTTCGTTGTGAACATTTCTGGTTGTGGCGCCTGCGCGGACAATCGCCGTTTACAGTCGGCGCAGTGGATTTACCGCGCGTGCTGGTGTGCGTCGAGGGCGAGGGACAAGTTGAGCATGGCAGCGCCACTTACGCCGTCGGAAGAGGCGACGTATTCCTCTTGCCTGCGGTGATCGGTCAATGTGTTTGTCGGCCGCGTGGTGCAGTGAACTTGCTGGAAATCTCGATTCCGGATTGAGATCGCGAGACTTTAGAGGGTGGAGGCATAGTGAAAAAGCTGATTGTGTTTGATCTCGATGGCACACTTGCCGACAGTAAATCGGCCGTTGATCCGGAAATGTCGGGACTGCTGCATGACCTTCTCGGTATTGTGAAAGTGGCGGTGATTTCCGGCGGCGGTTGGCCGCAGTTTGAAAAGCAATTGGTTTCGAATCTGCCCCACGACAAACTCCTGGCGAATCTATCTCTCCTTCCTACCTGCGGCACAAAGTTTTACCGATACGAGTCAGCAGATTGGAAAAAGATCTATTCGGAAGATTTCACTACAGATCAAAGAGAAAAGATCCTTGATTCCCTCAAGAAGGCGATCGGAGTTGCAGACTTCAAGATCGAAAAGCTCTGGGGCAAGCAAATTGAGGACCGGGGAAGCCAGATAACATTTTCCGCCTTAGGTCAGGAAGCTCCCTTGGAAGAAAAGGAAAAATGGGACTCCGATTTCGCCAAGCGGAAGAAGATCAAAGCTATTCTTGACAGTTTCATCCCTGAGTTTTCTGTCCGAATCGGGGGCTCGACATCGGTTGACATTACCAAGCCCGGCATTGACAAGGCCTACGGCATCAGAAAACTGCGAGACCTGCTCGGTATTTCGATAAAAGAAATGATCTATATCGGCGACGCCCTGTACGTGGGCGGCAATGACTACCCTGCTGAAACAGCGGGAGTCGATTGCATCCCGGTCAAGGATCCCGACGAGACCAAGCGGGTTATTCAAACCATCATCGCCTGTTTAGCGGGCGGTAGTAAGGCGGCGTGAAGTTATGTCAATCGCCGAAAAGGATTTGATGACCGGGCTTAGGTTGCAACGGCTAGGAATGTTGATGGAGCCGGAGCCGGGGAATGCGCACGAGGTCGAAGGAGTACTGAATCCGGCTGCCGCTCGTGGCCCGGACGGTGAGCTTTATCTGTTCCCGCGGCTGGTTGCGCGGGGAAATTACTCGCGCATTGGCATTGCGCGAGTGCGGTTCAATAAAGCCGGCGATCCTTCCGGTGTCGAGCGGCTCGGCATCGCGCTGGAACCGGAGGCCGATTATGAGCGTCGACCCGATGGCGGTGGTGGTTGCGAAGATCCTCGCATCACCTTCGTGGAACCACTGCAAAGCTACATGATGACTTACACCGCTTTTTCGCCTGAAGGCCCGCGAATCGCTCTTGCTTTATCGAAGGACCTGTTCGACTGGAAACGTCTCGGGCTCGCGACCTTTGGTCCTTACAATGGCGTCGAATGCGGGGACATAGATGACAAGGACGCCAGTCTCTTTCCGGTTGCTATTCCAAATCCATCCGGACACCCAGAGTTGGCGATCCTGCATAGGCCGCTTTTTCCCGGCACTCGACCGGAGGAAACGGTTCGCCATCCCGCGGTTCGTAAAGTCGATCTCGATCGGGAAAGCATCTGGATTTCCTATTGTGTAATGTCCTTGGAGTCGCGTGAATCGAATCGCCTCGGTCGTTTCATGTCTCATCATCGGCTGGCTACTCCAGTGTCACCCTGGGAGCGTCTCAAAATCGGCGGTGGCACTCCGCCAATCCTGACTCGGCACGGCTGGATGATCGTTTACCATGGCGTCAGCGAACTTGAGAATCTGCGCAAGGACAAGCATAACCTGTGCTACTCGGCAGGCGTGATGGTCCTCTCGAAAGAGCATCCGCAAGTGATCCGCTATCGTTCGGTCGAGCCGGTGCTGACGCCGACGCTGCCGCAGGAATGCAGCGGGACCGTCGCCCACGTCGTATTCCCGACCGGCATCGACCGGCGCGACGATCTCGGCTTACCTAATCGCTTCGACGTTTATTATGGGATGGCTGACAGCCGGATTGGTGTAGCGCGTCTCGACATGCCTGATGTCTTACCGCCTGAAGGAGTCGCAGACTCCCCGGAAGCAAAGGTGTGATGCGATTGAATTCGTGAATTCCAAATACTTGCAGCGCTAATTGAGAAGTGTTTGACAATGATCCGTCTTTGGTCACGAGATCCCAAGCCGGGCAAAGACGGGGATCTTCACTCCGTCTAAGATCAATCCGAAAATGATGGCCGCTCCAAACTCACATGCCAGGACGGGAGCGGGCAGTGGTGCCATCGCAATTCCGCGAATAGCCAAGGTCGAGATAATGAGAATGTCAGCCACGGAGGAAGCCACGAGCCATACCGTGGGACGCAGTCCCCAGAGGTGACGACGCCCTCGGAGGGCATAAATAGTGGCTTGGCTGCCGTATACGATGGCAACGACAGAAAGCGTTCTCAGGGCTTCGATTCCGAATTGCATTTCGAATTTGCCAACCGCCAGGACCGCTACACAGAACGCTAGAAAGCAGCCTCCCAAAGTGACCCCGGCCATCGTAATTCTGCCGACTTGCCAGGAATTTGGCATGGGCGATGGCCGAACTCTGTCAGTTGTTAACGCCATGGCCAAGAAGTCTCCGGTGATCATCACAATGACCATCAGCATGGGCGTCAAAACCGCGTGGCCGGTCATGACCAGGCCAATTGCCAGCAAGAGCACCTGCACAATCTTCTTGAGGACGGAGTTCAGCGTGTAAGTAAGAATGCGCTGAAAGGTGATCCTTCCTTCTTTTACGGCGGCGACAATGCCGCCCAGTCCTGCCTCCGTCAGCACAATTCCAGCTGCCGATTTGGCGACATCAGTTGCGGTCGATACAGCGATCCCCATCTGCGCCTGACGCAGCGCGGGCGCATCGTTGGCGCCATCGCCGCACATCCCAACCGTATGCCCGTTCTTCTGGAAAGCCTTGACGAGATCAAATTTTCCTTCGGGAAGAATACTTGCGAACACCGCAAAATCCTCAGGTCTTACGCCTTGAGGGATTGCTCCGGGCGGGCATACCGCCCCATCCAATCCAACCGCTCGGGCAACGATTGCCGCCGTAGCCGGAGCATCACCTGTCACCATGACCGTACGAACGCCCAGGGTTTTCAGCTCGGAGATTAGAGAGATCGAATCCTTACGGGGCGGGTCGCTGAGCGCAATAAGGCCCAAAAGCTTCAAAGCTGTTGCGGCGCCCGCAGCTACTGCCAACACTCTGAAGCCTTGCTTTTCAAGTTCGTCGGCTAAACCGGCAGCGGTCGGTGATGGGGCGGTGAGGCGCGCGACTACCGTGAAAGCACCCTTGACGATGCGCTCTACGCCACCCTTTGCATCGGTTGCCGTTGCTTCTGAGGTTTTCTTGGCAGGATCGAATGGCACAAACGCGATTAGCTTTGGCATGTCCGATGTTGGCTTCTCTTTGGACGCAGCGCGAATCGCCGCATCCACAGCGTCATCTCCGCCCTCAGAACTTGCGAGGGCTGCCATGCCGAGAACGTGGGCTTCGTCGAAGCCTGGCATCGGCTTAACGCTGGTGACCGAAAGTTCATTACGGGTGAGCGTTCCCGTTTTGTCCGAGCACAACACATCAATTGTTGCAGCCTCATCCACAGCCGATAACCGCGTCGGCAGTACGCCCAGCTTCGCCAGAGATCGCGCTCCCAGGGCAGCCGCCAGCGTGAACGTTGCTGGTAATGCCACGGGTATTGCAGCAAGAACCGACGTGAGCAGCAGAGGAATAATCTCGCTCCACGGCAGCGCATGAAAATACGCATACGCTCCGATAATAAGGATGACGACGCCGTTGAAAATAGCCAGATTACGCACGATCCGCAGCACAGCTTGCTGCTGGGAACTTGAAGCGTGCGCCGTGCGCACAAGTTCCGCCGTACGGCCGAACTTGGTATGAACGCCAGTGGCTGTAACCACTGCGGTCGCTTCACCGCGCCGAACCAGCGCTCCCGCGTAGGTATCAACGCCTGGACCAGCTTCGATGGGCAGAGATTCGCCGGTAAGCATCGATTGATCGAGCAGGACAGATCCCCCAATCAAATGCACATCCGCCGCAACCACGCCGCCGAGCGACAACTTAACGAGATCGCCACGCACCAACTGCGCTGCCGGTACGGTCTCCCAGACCCCATCGCGCTCGACGGAGGCATTCAAGGCGAGACGCGAGTTCAAGGCTTTTAGAGTGGCCTGGGCGCGACCTTCCTGGAAATAAGCTAGCGCTGCGTTGAAGACCAACAGGCCCGCAATGATCGCGGCCTCGAAGTATTTGTGCAGCACGAGCTCAAGCACAATCGATGCTTCGAGCAACCAAGGGACGGGTGCCCAGAACTTGGCCAATGCATTGCGAAGTGGATGGGCGGACACATCGGGCATTGCATTGGGCCCATCTTTTTGCAGACGGCTATGTGCTTCATCGCTCGTGATTCCCTTCGAGTCGATGTTCTGCATTGGCCTTGCGGGTGGGTTTGACGGTGCTACTGCGACATGTGCAGCCATAAGTTGGTTTGTGGAACGCTGTATCTGCTGGCACGATTCTTCAAGATTGCAGAGTGGAAGCTGCGCTAGTTGCGACTGGTTCGACGGACCGAAGTAGCAACAACGGGCATTGCACCTGTTTGACGACCTTCTCCGCGATCGAGCCAAAGACCAAAGGACGCCATCCAGAGATGCCGTGCGTCGAAATCACAATCATGTCGATATGCTCACGTTCGATCGCCAGCATGATGTTTCCAACCACGTCGTTGCCAATTTCGATACTGGAACTGGCCTTGATCCCCTTGGAGACAAGAGCGGCGTCGCATGTGGCCAACTGGCGCTCCGCATGACCTTCCGCCTTGTGGAGGTACTCCGTTTCAGGAAAGGAGACGGTTTTTGTGCCCATTGGAAGCATGGGAACAACGTTCAGGAGGTAGAGTTCGGCATGAAAGTGCTGAGCGAGGTCGGATGCGGTCTCCAGAGCGGCATCGGATGATGAGCTGAAATCAATGGGCACCAGAATCTTTGTGGGAATGAAATGCGGAGTAGTCGCTTGTAGCATGATGATCTCCTCTCCGAACCACGGAGTGGCTGGACTCTGATCTTCGTCTATCAGATGACGAAAAACTGTACTCTTTTACACAATGTTTGGAGTTCTCGGATCCATCAAATCAAGCTGCGCGGGTTTTGCTATCGCTGAACGAGCCTGCGCGGGGATGTCCCTTGGCCAGTGGCGGAGGTGTATATCGCAGCACACAATCCAGAGCATGCTTTCGTGTCAGGCTTGGTCTGGATGCTTCTTTACAACCTAGGGCTGCGATCCACTTTGAAACCGCAACGCGGCAAGGTCTGCTTCGTAATCAAATCGAGCATTGGCCTCTGCGATCTGTGCCTGTGTCTGTTGTAACTGGGCCTGACTTAACTCAACAATCGAACTGAGTCCCAGGCGATACCTTGTGTCGGCCAGGTCCAGCGCCGTATTGGCCTCTTGCAAGAGCTCCGCGGTGACACTCATCTTCTGTTGTGCGGTATTTGCTCTCAACCAGGCTGTGCGGACATCGCGTACGATCCGATTGATGAGCACCCGGCTCTGCTCGTCGGACGCCCTGGCGCGCAGATCGGCTTCCGCAGCCTGGGCATGGAATTTGAAACCTTCGAAGATCGGTACGCCTATGTTCACGCCAGCCGCCCCATACCAATCAGGGGTGAAGTAGGTGCTCGATCCGACGGGCGTAATGCCCACCGTGCCCAACCCGGAGATCGTAGGGAGTAGTTGCTCGTGCTGCGCCCGGCTGAAGCGTACATCCGCCTCGTGATTCAGCTTGAGAGCAAGAAGATCGGGGCGCTGTTGCAAGGCGAGAGCGATGACTGCGTCCGCTGAAGGCGCGACCGGCAGCGGGGGCGACGGGTCGTCGACGAGTTGGTACTGTTGATCGCGAGCGGTTCCAAGCACCTCGTTGAGATTCGCCATTGCGGCATCGAACTGATTTTGCGAATCGAGATCGAGCAACTTGGCCTGCGACAGATTGACTTGCGCGAAACTCTGGTCGAGCGTGGACTTGAGCTTGCTCGCAGTTAGTGCATTGACCTGATCGCCGACCGCTTGCCGGGCCTTGACGGTACTTTTCGCAACCTCCAGCGTGGCCTGCGCCTCCAGAGCATTGTAGAAGGCAAGGTCCGCCGCCAGCACTATATCCTCCCGCGTCGCTTCCGATTGTTGCTCGGAGGCTCTCGCCTGAAAGGATGAAGAAGCCACCAAATTGCGGGTGCGCCCAAAATCCGTAATCAACTGATTGAGGTCAACCCCTGCGCCCGCGTGATAGAGAAGCCGGGAGGCTTCCAGCGACCCCGTCGAGATGCGGCTTGCTTCCACCGCGTCGACCCCAGTTACATTGCCATTCAGCGCTGGAAGCAACGCCGAGCGAGTCTCGCGGACGACCTGCTTTTGCGCTAGGGCGAGCAGCGCCGCAACACTGATTCGTGGGTTGTTCTTGAGCGCCAACTGCTCCGCCTGTTGACGCGTAAGCGTTTCTCCGGTTGAGTCTGGCGGGAGGGAACTCGGAGAATTCGTTGTCACGGAATTTAACGCCGGAGGTGGCTGCTGCGCCTGAGCCTGGAGCTGCGGCGCATCTGGAAGCTGCGCGATCTGCTGCGCGACGCTCTGCTGCGCGCGCATGGTGAGGGGACACAGAAGAAGCCAGAGCGGCAAAAATAGACTTCGGTTATGCATGGGGCACCTCACCGGATCGGGGCTCGATTTCGTCATCACGAATTTTTTTGCGATGAATCAGCAGGTACGCTGTCGGCACTAAAAAAACGGTTACGATGCCGGAAACGGTCAACCCTCCGAGAATGGCTCGCGCGAGCGGCGCGTACTGTTCGCTGCCTGGTTCCAGAGCGAGCGCCATTGGAATGAGGCCCAGGATGGTGGCTAGCGTGGTCATCAGAATGGGACGCAAACGCACTTTGCAGGCTTCGGCGAGGGCTTGCTTGAGGGGACGACCGTTGGCGCGGAGCGTGCCCACAAACTCGACGATAAGGATGCTGTCGGAAACGGCGATTCCAGTCATCATGATGACTCCCATGAGCGACATGACGTTGAGCGTCGTGCCCGTGCCCATCAGGAATAGAATCACGCCCGAAAGCCCCGGAGGAATCGCCAGCAAGATGATGAAGGGATCGGAGAACGAAGCGAACTGCGCCATCAGGATGAGATAAACCAGCACGATCGCGAGGATGAGACCGATGCCGAAACTCTGGAATGAACTGTGCATATCGGAGATCGCTCCACCCATCGACACGGTGATCTGGGAAGAGTGGTGCATGCCATCAAGGACGTGTCTGATCTGACCGGTCACGCGGCCGAGATCTTCCTTCTTCGGCATGACGTAGATGTCGAAACTGCGACGCAGTTGGTAATGATCGACCTCGGTCGGAGTATTGATCTGCTTGATAGACGCCAGCGACTCAAGCGGCGTTGTGTTTGCGGCCCCGGGGGCGCGCAACGGAATCTGCTTTAAGTCGGTCAGGGTTCTAATTTGATTGTCGGGATATTGCACGCTGAGAAAGTAATTATTGCCGGTCTTCGGATCGACCCAGAAACTCGGGGCAATCATCGTGTCCGATGTAAGCGCAGTGATGACATTATCAAGCGCCGCCTCCGGCGATATACCGAGCAGCGCCGCATGTTCGCGATCGATATCCAATTCCAGGCCCGGATAGTCGAGGTCCTGCGGAATCAGCACATCGTTAACCGAACTCAACGCTTTCACCCTCGCAGCCACGGACTTGGCGAAAGCAAACGGTTCATCCAAGTCACTGCCCCCGACTCGAATGTCGATCGGAGCGGGTTGCCCCTGGTTGACGACGGAATCAACCAATCCACCCGTTTGAAAATACGTGCTCACTTCTGGAAAGTCGTTGGCGAACCTCTCGCGCAGACGTTGCATGTAAGCGAAGCTGCCGGTCTTGTGGTCCTCCTTGAGACTGACCTGAATGAAGGCGGTATGCATTCCGGAATTGCTGGTGTAGATGGCCGAAAGATCTGGCGTAATGCCAATGTTCGACACAATCATATTCATGTCGCGCGGTGACACCACATCGCGGATATCCTGCTCCATCTTCCCGACATATTCATCAGTCACCTCCAGACGAGTTCCGGGCGGGACTTTGACATTGACCACAAATTGCCCGGGATCGGTGCGCGGGAAGAACGCTACGCCAAGGAATGGAAACAACGCGAAGCTCAGCACCACGAATGCAGCGAAACTGCATACGACCAATACGGGCCGATCCAAACAAACGGCGATAGCCTTTTCGTAGGCTTGCTGCAGCCGCTCGAATTGCCGGTTGAAACCGATGACGATGCGGCGAAAGATGTTCGTGCGCTTTATTCTTTGTTCCTCTTCGACTTCCTGTACCGCCTCCTCGGCGCCACCCAGCGTGCTATACGTAGCGACCCTGTGTTCAGGTTCCAAACGAATAAACTTTGCGCAGAAAAGTGGCACCACCGTCATGGCGACGGCGTAAGAAGCAAAGAGCGCCAACACCACCGCGAGGGCCAGAGCGCTAAAGATATATTTGCTAACCCCCGACAGCATGATGACGGGAAAGAAAACGATGCTTGTGCTGCATGTAGCTGCCAGCACGGCAAGCTGGACCTCTTTGCCTCCATTGATGGCTGCTTCAACCGCCGGCTCGCCCAACTCCATATGACGAAAGATGTTCTCCAGAACGACCACCGAGTTATCAATTAAGCGGGAAAGGGCGAGCGCGATGCCGCCAAGTACCATGGTGTTGATCGTGCTCGCGCCCAGGTTCAACGCAATGAAGGCGGCGAGGCACGAAATCGGAATCGAAAGCAGTACCGAAATCGTCGCTCGGAGATTGCCGAGAAAGAGAAGGATCATCAACGCAGTGAGACACAGGCCAATGCTGCCCTCGTTGATCACGTTCTTCACCGCGATCTTCACAAAAACGGATTGATCAAAGACGACCGCCGTTTTCAGCGCCTTCGGAATATCGAGCAGATGTTTCACGGCCTCTCGAATGCCGTTCACAATACTGATTGTGTTCGATCCGCCGCCCTGCTTTAAGATTGGAATGTAGACGGAATGCTGACCGTCGACCCGGACGATGTTGTACTGCAACTGGCCTGAGTCCACCGCTTTCCCAACATCGCCCACGAATACGGACTCCCCCATTTGGTCCTGTTTGTCCGTCTTGATCGGCATGGCATTGATTTCGTCAACCACCGGAATCTGGCTATTGGCATAGACGTTGTAGTCTTTTGGTCCGATGCGCACGTCACCGGCGGGCAGAATCAAGTTCGATTCATTCACCGAGCGCACCACGTCCATCACCGAGAGTTGGTGAGCTTCTAGTTTGACCGGATCGACATAAATCTGGATTTGCCGATACTTGCCTCCGTAAGGCTGCGGCACGGAAGCACCAGGAACGTTGGCGATTTGATTCCGTACCTCAAACTGCGCCAGATCTTTAAGCCGCGTCTGGTCGAGACCCTGACCTTCGAGTGTGACCAGACACACGGGAAGATTCGAAGCATCGAACTTTAGCACGACCGGAGGCAGGGTTCCAGGCGGAAGCCGTCGCAAATTCGCCATGGCGAGATTCGAGATATTGCTGACAGCGGCGTTCGCGTCTGTGCCCGGCTGAAAGTAGATCTTGATCAGGCTCACACCGGGCAGCGATCGCGACTCGATGTGGTTGATTCCGCTTCCCAACGTAAAGAAGCGCTCGTAGCTATCTGTGATATCCGCCTCGATCTGCTGCGGCGGCATGCCCGCGTAGAAGGTCGCGACCACGACAACCGGGATATTAATTTCCGGAAACAGATCGACGGGCATACGCGCGACGGTGGTAACACCCACGACGATCACCATGAGACAGAGCATCAGGATGAAGAACGGATGCTTAATGGCAAAAGAGGACATTACTCGCTCACCTCCTGCGCCGCCGTTGGAATGAACGCCGTGTGCGGGGACACAACTTCCCCGGGCTGATAGCCAGTCTGTCCAGAGGCGATCACCTTGTCCCCAGTCTGCAGACCGCTGGTAATCTCCACGCGGTTCGAGGTTTGAATTCCGAGAATCACACTGCGCTTCTCGACATGGTTCGTTGCATCCACCACCAGCACATAAGACGGATTGCCATTAGATGGATCGCCGCTCTGCACAACAGCCTGTGCCGGCAAGATAAGAGCGTCATTTTTCCGCTGGAGTTGAATCGTCGTCTCCGCGTACATCCCTGGATTGAGACTCAGGTCACGGTTCGGGACATCGACCTCGGTCAGCATGGTTCGGGTGTTGGGGTCGAGTGCGCGCGAGAAACGAATGATCTTGCCGGTAAATGTGTGCCCAGTCGAGTTGACTTTCACCTGCACATCGCCGCCGACCTGAATGTAAGGTACGTCGCTCTCGGGCACGGGCATGCGAAGCCGGAGCAAGTCGCTCTCGGCCACTTGTACCACGGGAAGTGTAGCCGTGTTGTTGTCCTGTCCGGCTTGAATCAGCGTGCCAGTATCGGCGTAGCGCTTCGTCACCACACCTGTAAAGGGAGCGCTGATCTGTTCGTATTTGGACATCGTTTCCAGCCGGCTCTGCGTCGCGCGAGAAACGCCGAGTTGTTGCCGCATGGCGTCGAGCGAGGCTTTCGAGACGCCGATCTTTGCCGCCGCTTCCTGGTCTTTGGCTCGTGCGTCATCCAACTCCTGCTCTGCGATCAGCCCTGGTCTCTCTTTGGAAGCTTCTTCCATACGGGTATACTCAGCGTGCACTGCGGAGTACGTCGACTCGGCGCTGACGACCTCGCTTTGTGCGCGAGAGATATCAGATTGGCTGTGGCGGACCTCGGCCTGAGCGCCCTCCACTTGATTCTGCAGCTCTGGGACTTCCAGCAGAGCTAGGACTTCGCCCTGACGAACTCGGTCGCCTATATCGACTTTGATCCAGCGGATATATCCCGAGACTTTGGCGTGAAGATCCACCTGTTGATAGGGCTGAAATTGACCGGCAACGGTGAGGGAACTGGCCAGATCGCCACGCGTGACCGCGACGACTGCGGCCGCTCTCGGCTGCGCCGCGGGGCCTTTGCCATAGTGATCTCGAACGATCAAGAAGAGAGCTGCCAACAAAAGGCAGAGAAGCCCCGCAATCCAAAGGATCCGCTTACGATGCATGGAGCCACCTTACTTTCAATCCCGCAAGTTCGGGATTGGAATCGACGACAGTACATCTCCTTAAAGGGAACGGCGATCACTCAACGGTCCTATTCCTTGTTTGAGAATAGGCCTAGTCTGCCCTAAATATAGCGCCGTGGAGGGATTATCAGAAGGCTGGAGGAGGACGTTGCGCGAGGTGCGGATCGTGGAAATTCCATCTGCGAGACCTGCAGAGGTTCATTTCAGCTTGGTAAAACCTGAATGTAAGAAACAAAATCGCCTGGGCCAAAACCAATAGTGGAATCAGGTTCAACCTCTCCCAATCCATATCCGGTTTGAGGGCCTTTTCAAGCAAAGCCATGGTTTGGGCGGAACGCCTCTCCGTCAAGAGTTTGGCAACTGTGACGGTAGATGGAGACTGCGGGGTCTTGTAAAGGGAAAGCTTTGCCTGCAATCCCCAACTGAATACGGCACACGCCAAAAAGAGAAGAGCACACTTGAATGCGTATGTGGCCGCAATTGGAAGTCGCTTTGACACCAGTCTTCTCCTTTACTCAACAGCGCTGTCAATAATGTAGCAAAGAATGGCCGGGTGGAGTTGCGGGAAGAAGGCCCCAAGGTGTTAAGGGGTTGCAGGCACGCTGACCATTTTAGGACGTGAGGATGGACGAGTAATGACAGGGAAGATTGGGTTTGTTGCGGGACAGGCAATTGAAAATCGATCATGTCAAACGCGCAGAATCATCACTTCCGTGGCTTTTATCAGGGCGGCGGCAGTCTGCCCTGGCTTTAGCTGCATTTCTCGTGCGGAACGCGCAGTAATAATTGACGTGATTTGCTGGTCGCCGATTGAAATCCTCACTTCCGCCATTAGACCGCTAATTCGAACAGCATCTATTCGTCCCACTAGCTGATTGCGTCCGCTGACACGACGGATTACCTGCTTGCGTTCCTTCTCCGTTCTGCCCCGCGTTCGGAAAAGCAACCTGTCCAGTTCACTCTGTGGAATGCGGTGATGTCCTCCAGCCGTCTGGATGCTGCGAATTTTCTTCTTGTAAATCCATTGCTTGATCGTTGGAAAGCTAATCCCCAATTGTAAAGCTGCATCTCGAAGCTGCAGCAATCCTTCAACATTCCCTTCGGATTTGGCGTTCTTCTGCATCGGGACGCAATCGTAACCACAACGAAATTCCCGGTCAACTCCGTCGCATCCGCATAAGTATACCCCCACGGGCTTATGGCCAAACGGACCAAAGCGTACAGTTCTGGACAACGAAATCGTATCTTATGTACACTCGTGGGTTCTGTTCCGAACGATTAATTTTTCGAGGTTGAAATGCGCAAGGCTTACCTGTTTCTCGTAGTGGTTTTTTTTGGGCTTTCGACCTCCTTGACCTTTGCTCAGAGCACCCCCGACCCGTGCACGAGCGGCCGCGAGTTCGCGACCACCGATTGCACGCTGACCTGGCACGGCATCACGCTGTACGGTGCGTATGACGTCGGCGCCGGCTGGGTCAGCCACGGCTTACCGGAAAACGGCTATAACTATGAAGGCGAATCTCTGGTGAACCGAAACGGCTATGAACATCGATTCCTCGTCGCACCGAACAACCTGTCGCAAACGGGTCTGGGCATCAGGGGCAAGGCAGAGTTTCTGCCTGGCTGGTCGGTTGTGTTCAACGCTTCCACTGGCATCAATCCGCAGTCTGGCCTGCTCGCCAACGCGTCAGCCACCCAGACCGCCAACAACGGCCTTCCCAGGAGCAGTTATTCGTTCGCCATCGACGGCGCGCGCGCGGGCCAACCCTTCAATGACCAATACTATGGCGGTATATCGTCCACGCACTTCGGCGAGCTGACCTTCGGTCGTCAGCGCTCTCTCGGCACCGATGCGATGCTGCTTTACGATCCGGCCGGCGGCGCCTATGCCTTTTCCTACATCGGATATAACGGCACGATGGCCGGCGGGGGCGACACCGAGGACAGCCGCTGGGACGACGCCGTGAAATATCGCCTCACCTATGGCCCGGTCCATTTCGGCGCGATGTATAAATTCGCCGATGGTTCTGCCGGCTGCTACTCGGCCGCGGCAGCCGCGGGGACTAACTGGACTGCCGCCAACTGTACGCCGGAATCGGCGCATAACAACGCCTATGGATTCGATTTCGGCGGGAGCTCCGGCAAGTTCTCCGCCGACCTCGTCGCCCAACATTACAACCAGGCAATCAGCGTATTGAACCCCTTGCTGGGCCCTCAGAGCCTGAGTTCGGCGGGGCAATATCAGTCGACTACAGACAGCATCGATACAACTCCCATCACCGGGAACAATGTGGTCGACACGAACAACACCGTATATGGCATCGTGACCGACAACAACGCGATTATGTTCGCGGCCAAGTATGCGTGGGACCCGTTCAAGTTTTTTGCCGGCTACGAATACATCTGGCAGAATAACCCGTCGGACCCGTTGGGCGTTGGCGCCTCGGACCAGGGCGGTTATGTCATGAGCGGGGTCGAAGACAACAATCTTGACTCTGAAAAGATCGTGCAGATCTGGTGGGCGGGCGTGAAATACGCTTACGACAGCAAAACCGACATCACTTTGTCCTGGTATCAGCAGCGGCAGAACGACTTCCGCGTTCCGCAGACCTGCGCGCCCGGAAATTTCCGCGCTTCCTGCGCGGGCACGCTCAACGAGGGGTCGCTCTATACGGATCACCACTTCACCAAACGTTTCGACGGTTTTGCCGGGATTGCGTATTCCTTCGTGACCGGCGGTCTGGCCATCGCCATTCCTCATGGCCCCGGCGTCCCCTATCTCCACAACAACAACTTTGCTCCGACCGTCGGTGGTCGTTTCACCTTCTGATCGTTTCCGCGGCGGCTCAGTCGAGAGCCCGGCGAGAAGAAATAGCGATTCAGAATCATCGTTCTGGCAATGCCCCAAGTTGTGGACTAAGACCATCCTTACTAGTCGGAGACTTAGTGCACGGTGCATTCTTTGTCGATGGTCTTGATCGAGGTAATAGCTAACGTCACCGACGCCGGTTAACCCATTCATCAGTCGCGTATCTGCTCGGATGTTGGTCGCCAGGAATACGCTAGCGCGAGGCGTTTTGGGTTTTTTCCGCGCATGCATGTGGTTCATACGGATTTGGCGACGTGAAGATAATGCATTCCGGACGAATTGAGCCGCTCGGAGTAGTGACACTTACGTCCAGCGGGAATGCCGTGAACGTTGGACGGAGTAGCGGTATGCTGTTGCGGGTGGACCGCAGCGGTGCCGAGGAGGCTCAGGCAGACGCGACGCCGGCGAGATTCGCGTTGCACGAGAGACTCGCAGACGGGTTCATCTTGCGCGATGTAACTCGGGAAAACACAATGAGATGATTGGCAGGGCTTTGATTTCGTTCCGCTGCTATCGAGCAGCGTGTGCGAACCTCATTTCCATGTTTTGGATCCTCTCCTTTCCGCGGGTGGGAGGATTTGTGCAATAGCTAGGGTCGGGATTCGCGTCTGCAGGACCGCGCGCAAGGGTATTTGTGAAAGCCGCGACGCAACCGCCGCGATGCTGCCATGTTGATGGGGAGAATACGACCATGAAAATCTCTCAAAAGGGGCTCTACGCTCTGCAAGCGATGATGACGCTGGCTCGTCATTATCAACACGGGACACTCAAGATCTGGGAGATCGCCGCTGATAGCGATCTGCCGGGAAATTTTCTCGAGCTGATCCTGGTTGAACTGAGGAATGCCCGGCTGGTGAAGAGCGTGCGGGGTGCAAAGGGCGGCTACAAGCTCCGACGGGCTCCGTCTGAGATACGGCTCAGCGAGATCATCCGCCTGATCGACGGCCCGCTGGCGCCCTTTGGCGATGCAGAGGAATTGCGGAAACTTATCTTGCAGGATGCGCATCATCGCGGCCTATACCAAACGTTCTTGGAGGTGCGAGACGCAGCCGCGAGCATCATCGAGAACACCACCCTCGCTGATATCGTCGAGAGATCAAACTCTCACAACGTACCAATGAAGAGACCGCGGGCTGGGAGGAGACCGACTACTAGGTCGGGTACGCCTCGGTCCAGGGCGAGCAGTTACTGATTCGGCCTGCCCACCTCCGTTTTAGCACCGTTGAAAACCGCTGTCTCATTTTGCTTTGGGAGGTGTGGCGCCGTGGTGCTTGACGTGAATAATCTGTGGTCCCTCGTTCGTCCGCACCATATTCCAGGCTTCAAGAAGTCTGTCTTCCGCCACGAATGCAAACCAGCTATTGATCTGGGCTACGACGTTCTAAGAGAATCGCCGACTAAGTTCGTGGGGTTCCCACATTTCCGATTGAGTTCAGGGCCCCGAGGCCTTCCATCGCAAGAAAAGTGTGAACGGTGTCCGTGCGGTCGCGGCCAAGGATGCTCTTGAGGAGCGCAGGAGCGGTGTGAAATTGCAAATCGGCCGTAACGATTTGCAAGCCGCGGACTTATCGCGCCGCCTTTTGCACGGCTCGGAGCTAAACTCAAGCCATGTCGGTCCGGCTTCGATGGGTACCACGTCTTGACAATCTATAGCCGCCCCAGTAACGGCAACCGCGGTTTGGCCAACGTCTTGGACCTCAGCGCCGACTAGCAAATCACACGCTCCTTCAGCGCCACTTTCTGCTACGGCCATGCCTGGGGCGAGGGAGTGATTTCCGCGATTTATCCGAAAGAGGCGAGCGGGCAACTCGTATTCCTTGAGACCAATTTCCACTTCTGAAGGCCCGAAACCCGCGATTCGATTCCACGCGGTGCCATTCATCAGAAATTCACTCGTTTGTAACCATCGCGTAACACTGCGCCGATAAAACCAGAGCTATCGATCTCAGTGAGGAATCTGCCCGGGTTTGTATTCGGTGCCGGTGAGAAGCGCCTGGAGGATACGGCCCATCAACCAAACGACAAGGAAGGCTGCGAAATATGCCCGGTTGGTAATTCGGATTCGGGATGCAATGTAATCATTCGGTTCAATAAAGAGGAGAGTGTGATGAAATCTGCGTGGAAGTTGTGCGTGCTCGTGTTTCTGGCAACGTCGCTGGTGGCGCAAACCAGCACGGCGCCCAAACCAAAGAAGGCTAAAACCGCCACCATCACTGCGGCGGATGTGCAGGCATTGAAGGATGCGATTGCCTCGCAGCAAGCCGCCCTTGCGGAGCAAGGGAAGCAGATCCAGGAACTGCGCGATGCATTGCAGCGCAAGGATCAGGCCGTGATGCGGGCCCAGACGGTCGCGACGGATGCTGCCGGAAAAGCGGAGGCGGCGCAAGCGCAGGCGACCCAGCAGCAGACGACGGTCGCTGAACTGAAAACCGATATGAGTGACCTGAAGACCAACGCTACCAACACCGCCTTGAGCGTTCAGGAGACGCAAAAGAACCTTACCGCAGATATTGAAAACCCTGTGGCGCTGCACTACAAGGGAATCACCATCACGCCGGGCGGATTCCTGGCGGCTGAATTTGTGCGGCGCAGTCGAGCTCTCGGGGCCGACATCAACACGCCCTTCAACTCATTGACCATGCCAGGCGCGTCCCAAAGCAGCATTTCGGAGTTCTTCGGATCTGGACGCCAGTCCCGGATTTCGATGCTGGCTCAGGGGCAGTTGACGAACGTCAAACTAGCCGGCTATTACGAAGCGGATTTCCTCTCGGCCGGCGTCACCTCCAACAATAATGAGAGCAACAGCTACACATTGCGCCAACGCCAGGCGTGGGGCCAAGCCGCCTTCAATGGTGGCTGGACCGTGACCGGCGGCCAGATGTGGAGCCTGGTAACGGAAACCAAGCACGGCATGGATAACCGCACCGAAGCGGTTCCCATGACCATCGACCCACAGTATACCGTCGGCTTCAGTTGGGCCCGCCAGTACGGACTGCGGCTGGTTAAGAACTTCAACAACAAAGCGTGGTTCGGCGTGTCGATGGAAAACGCGCAGGCCACGTTGAGCACGCACAACAATGGCGACAATTTCCTGGTAGGCTCCGCCGGGGCCAGTGGCGGTCTGTACAACGCCGGAGCCAGTGCCAGCTCCTCGGGTGCCGCCGCCAACCTTGCCAACTATTCGTTCAACCCCTCGCCCGACATCGTCGCCAAGCTCGCCTTTGAACCGCGCTTCGGACACTACGAGGCTTTTGGCATTTATAGCCGCTTCCGTGACCGCGTGTTTCCTTGCGGCGAAATCAGCTCCACCGAGGTCTGCGGCGGCTTGGCGCCCGGAGTGGCCTCGGCAATCGGGGCGTCCAACTCCTCGAAGAACGGCGGCGGTGTTGGCGCCAACGCTCGCTGGTCCTTCGACAACAAGCACCTCGACTTCGGTCTGCACTTCCTCGGCGGCAGCGGGATCGGCCGCTACGGAACGGGCGGCCTTCCTGACTCTTCGATCCACGCCAACGGAACGTTCGATCTGATCAAGAGCTACCAGGGCTTGGGAAGTCTGGAATGGCATGGGCCGAAGTTGGACATTTACCTGAACTACGGCGCCGAGTATGCCAGCCGGGCATCGGATTACGATCCCGTCTCCGGAAAGTATGTCGGCTACGGATCGCCCCTGTTCAGCAACTCAGGTTGCTACACCGAAACCGCTCCTTCGGTCGGCAGCGGATTCTTCCCGGGTAGCCTTTCGAGTTGCACGGCCGACACCAAGTTGCTGTACGAGGGCACCATAGGTTTCTGGTTCAAGCCTTACGATGGATCAAAAGAAAAGGTGAACCGCGGCCGCATCCAGTGGGGACCCCAGTTCTCCTACGTAGACCGCACGGTGTGGTCCGGCATTGGTCCTGCGGGTTCGGGAGCGCCTGGAGTATCACCGCACGGGTTGGACGGAATGATCTACACGTCCTTCCGTTATTATCTGCCATAGCAAGCACGACCACGAAACACAGGGCCCGAGGGGCAGCAGCAGAAGCAACTGCCCCTCTTGGCCGCTGGTTCGGCTTCCACAAAATCCCCCGAACTGCAATGAGTTGCACATCCATACTCCGTCCCGACTATACACAAACTCCGTAAGCTATTGAACAGCTTTGGGTTAATGGATATTTTCACTTCGCCAAGGAAGGAATCCCAATTGCAATGTCCGTCACGTCAATAAAGTCTAGTATAGTAATGGACTTTATGGCATAATCTGCGACTATGAAAATCTCGCAAAAGGGACTCTACGCACTGCAGGCCATGATGATGCTCGCCCGCCATCATCACCAGGGCGCCATCAAGATCCGCGAAATCGCTTATGAAGAGGAGCTCCCGGAAAAATTTCTTGAACTCATCCTCCTCGAACTGAAGAACGCACGCATGGTGGAGAGCGTGCGCGGAGCTAAGGGCGGCTACCAGTTACGCCGCGAGCCCGCCAACATCCCTTTGAGCGAGATCATGCGTTTGATTGATGGTCCTGTGGCGCCGTTTGCCGACGCCGAGCAACTGCGCGTGCTCATCGATCGCGATCTGCCGCACCGCGCACTCTATCAGGTGTTTCTCGACGTGCGCGACGCGGCCGCCAAAATTCTGGAGAGCACTACGCTGGCTGACCTGATCTGCGGACCAACCCCGCGTTCCGCCAAAGGCAAGCGCGCGGCGAAGAAGAAAGAAACGGGAGGTGTCCTACCCATGGTGGTCGGAGGACAGAAAGGTGAATAGATGTCTCTGCGCCGCCTGCGGAATGAATGGGGGTTGACGCTCTTAACCGGCTTCCACTTTTAGAGAAACTTCTCCAGAAACTTCCCCGGTTTTACGAAATTTAACACTCCCTTAACAATGTAAGGAGTATGTTTGTTTGTTCCAATATGCCAGTAAGTTGATTGTGATAATAGCAACCGCGTCGGAGGGGCGAAGCACTGCTCGGAAACGCCTGCGGAGACGTTGAAGGTCGCCGCGCAACAGCCTCCGATTGTAGAAGGTTTTCTGTTGTTTCCCCTAAGGATGCGTTGTTTGACCAAAAACTCAAAAAGGAGAGGATTAAAATTCCATGAAACTAACCAATCACGTATTTCTCGCGGCCCTTATGCTGGTGGCTCTGGCAGCCGGCGCCTGGGCAGAAACTCCAGGTGCTCCGGCAGCCAACACGGCCGCCGCAGCCACGGCTCCTGCCCCGATAACCGCTGCCGACGTCCAGTCGCTGAAAGATGCGCTGGCCGCACAACAAAAACAGATCGAACGCCTCACCCAGCGACTGGAGCAGATGCAAGCAGTAAACCAACCCAAGAATGACGCCGCCGGCGTTCAAAACGTGAGCCAGACATCACAAGACACTCCGACCCTCCAGCCTGCTGTCTTGACGCTGCAGGAGCAGCAACAACCGGCGGAGGCTCCGCCTCAAGGGCCGAGAATCAACAAGGACATGGAAGGCCCGCTCACCATCCATTTCAAGGGCATCAACATCACGCCCGGTGGATTCGTCGCGGCCGAATTTTTGCGCCGTTCGCGGGCCCTCGGAGCCGATGTGGTCACGCCCTTTAACAACCTGACCATGCCGGGAGCTTCCCAGAGCAGTCTGCCGGAGTTCTTCGGTACCGCCCGTCAGACGCGGCCCACCGTCTACATTTCGAGCCGCGAGGGACCTGTGGATTTTTCCGGTTACATCTCCGGTGACTTTCTCTCCTCCGGCGTTACCTCCACGGCAACTCAGACCAATGGCTACACCTTCCGGATTCGGCAGGCATGGGGTCAGGCCAAGTTTGCTGGTGGTTGGAGCATCCTTGGTGGCCAGATGTGGAGTCTGGTGACCGAAAGCAAAGCTGGAATTGCCCCCAGCGACGACACCGGCAAAACCAACGATGCTCGCCCCGTGACCATCGACGGTGCGTATAACGTCGGTTTCACGTTCGCACGGCAGGACGGAATTCGCGTGACCAAGAGCTTCGGCGACAAGGTCGCAGTTGCCTTCGCTGTGGAGAATGCTCAGGCCACGGTAACCACGTCGGGAAATTCGAACGACTACGTGCTCGTCCAAGCCGGCGCGAGCAACACAGACAACGTCACTTCCACCTACGGATTCAATCCCTCGCCCGATCTCATCGCCAAGATCGCATTCGATCCCGGCTTTGGGCACTACGAGATATTCGGCCTCTCCGATCGATTCCAAAATCGCATTTTCCCCTGCGAGAACATAACCTTTGCTGGGACGCCCCCGGTCGCCGTTGCATCTCTGCCAGCCTGCACCTCAGCCAGTACCCTTACCGCAGCCAGTCCGGTCGACGCCTACAACAGCACCAAGGCCGGTGGCGGATTCGGCGTCAATGCTCGTTGGGCCTTCGACAACAAGCACATCGTTTTCGGCGTGCACGGATTCGGCGGCAGCGGTGTGGGCCGCTACGGTGCGTCGCAGCTTGCCGATGTCTCGATCAATGCCGATGGAACCATCCACCCGGTTAAGAGCCTGCAGGGTTTGGCCACGTTGGAGTGGCACGGAAAAAAGCTCGACGTCTACACCTATGTGGGAAGCGAGTATGCTGCCCGGACGTATAGCTACGATCCCATCCAAAATGCTTTCGTCGGCTACGGGGCGCCAACCTTCAACGACTCAGGCTGCTACACGGAGACCGCGCCGGGAACAGGCACCCTCACGGGAAGCACGCCGGTCGCGGGATCTCTCTCCAAATGCTCCTCTCAGACCCGTGACCTAACTGAGGGAACGCTTGGATTCTGGTACCGCTTCCACAACGGACCTCGTGGCCGCTATCAGTGGGGCATGCAGTACTCCTACGTGACTCGTCAGACCTGGTCTGGCATTGGCCCGTCAGGAGCCGGACAGCCTGGAGTGACGCCGGAAGGCCTCGACGGCATGGTCTTCACCTCGTTCCGCTATTACTTGCCGTAAACCGAAAATGGTCCCGCGCCAGATAGACGCGGGACCACCGGTTTCCACGGACACTCAACTTTTCGAGGGGCGCCTTCCCTTCGGAAACGCCGCCGGCCCGGTTTTGGCTACTCTCCTTTTCCGGGCCGGTGGTGTTAACGTCTTCGCGTCCGCACGATCGCAGTCGCCCGTCCTCCGACTTCCAGGAATCATTCCCTTTAGGGCCACTTGCCGACGGGCATCCTTCACGTTGTCTGATGCGCGCGCACCGGGTAATATTTGGGCTGCGGATGATACGCAAGCGATCAGCACGGCAGGATCAAGCAAACAACGATTTGGTGGCGGCGTTTGATCCGTCCAAAAGGCGGGGTTGCCGAAACTTCAATTCGGGCGACTTCTGACGGCCGCAGTAGTCCTCGTCGCATTAGTCTTCGTCCCACTCTCAGCCGAAGGTACTCTATACGTCATCGTTCTGGACGAACGGCAGATTGCAATTGCATCCGACGGAAAGTGGCTAGTGGTGTCCGGCGATAGCAGCCCGTCCCGTCTCACAGATTAAGGAGAAGGTGGTCCGACTAAGCTCCGGACTGGCATTCATGTGCGACGGACTCACGGAAATCGACACGACCACAGTAAAAATCCATGCGGCGGACGTGGCGAAGCAGCTCAATCATGAATACCAGTCACAGGGCGGCAGCAAGCACATGATGGCCGTATTAGCCGGCGCGTTCGGTCAAGTTATGTCCGATCGATTGAATCAGCTTTCCCCGGAACAGAGAAATCAAGTCTTTGCCGTGCGTCAGCAACTAGCAACACCGGGGCGGCAATTGCTCGAGTGTATATTCGCGGGGGTGTTGGCTGGCTGGTTGCGCAAGAAGGCTAGCGTAGGAATAAGATCAAGGTCTGATATTCGACATCTTGGACGCCTCACGGGGACTTAAAAGGGAGGCGTTCTACCGCTGAACTACTCCCGCTCGGGTAAACCTGGAACCTCTACTTCTCAAGCCACCAAAGTCTAGCATTCGTACGACCGGGAAACAATGCGCCGCACCGGAATCCCAAACCGCATCCGCTGATCGGCGGTCGATAGCAATCCCGAAATTGTGCGCCGAAAGCACAACCCGCCACGAATCGCGATGCTTTGGACGGCTTTGTACCCGAGCCAGCGCTAGAGATGCTTTCCATTGCCCGGCTCAAGGCCGTTCGCCGCGACCCACAAAGTTTGCAGCGCATCCTCGCGAAGAGAGCGCAAGAATTCCATTTTCTGGCTTTGAATGAAAAAATGGTCCCCGGAAAATATTCGCAAAGTGCATTTTGCCGATGTTTGTAACTCCCATGAAACCAGATTCCCTGGCGGCACGTGCGTATCCTGCTCTCCTCCATATACGTTGATGGCACAGTCAAGCGGCGGCTCGGCCACATATTCGTAGGTATCGACAATCTCCAGATCCGCTCGCAGCAAGGGCAAAAGCACATTCTGAATTTCAGGACTCTCGAAGAACTCCCTGGGCGTCCCGTTGAGTTTTCGGATCTCCACCATCAGTTCCTGCACGGGAAGATTGAAGGTGGGCCGCACCCCTCTCATGATCGTCGGAGCCCGGCATGCCGAGAGAAACAAATGAACCGGTGTACTCCAGTTCCTTCGCCGCAACTCACGTGCCAGTTCAAAACCGATGAGCGCTCCCATGCTGTGCCCATAAAACGCAAACCGGTCCGGCAGTTCAGTGCCGATCGCATCTGCCATCTCTTCCACCAGCGGTCGCAACCGCGCCCGCGGGCGCTCGCCGATGCGCCGAGCCCGGCCCGGCAAATGTACCAGGCAAACATCTATTTCCGGAGCCAGATGCCGCTGCCATTCCCGAAACACATGCGCATTTCCTCCTGCGTACGGAAAACAAAATAGACGCAGCGAAGACCTGTCGTTAGAGAGGCTTTCGAACCATCGGCTACCCGGATTGCTGCGCAACTCTGCCAATTTGAGTTCCCGGAATCTGTAATCAACACTCACTGGGGATTTCCCCGCGTAGCCTACTTGGCCACTTCGGCCAGCCGCTCCGCGGCCCCCGGCGCTTGCTCGATCAGGATTTCTCTTTCCCCAAATAATCTTTCCGCCGTAATTCCACGCTCCTGGCTCCACTTCAGCAACTTGTCCGACTCCACAATCGGACGCGATTCCGCCGTGTACTTCACGTTCATCACATGGTTCAGCCACGGCTCCTGGCCCATGGCATAAACGTATACTTCTTTGCAGTCGAACAGCTCCACGATGCTTCTGCCCTGCTCGAAATTGGAGCCGGAAAGCCGCCTTGACTCATCCATCGCCCTCTCAATGCGGGCTGTCAGCAGTGGCCCATACAGCCAGGTGAGCGGCGCTCCATCGCACTCCATTCCCAGGAACAGCACATCCACGTCCCCCACTTCCCGGTGAATATGCTCATACAAGCGCGGTTCGATGTTGCAGGAATCGGCGGCAAACATCATGGCGTGCGGACCAATCTTCACCAGCCATGCCATCTTGCTCCGTATGTCTAGGTCGGCGTGTTCGCCAAAAAATGGCAATGCTGTAATCTGCACTTTGTCGGTCTTAAAATCCTCCATCTCCGTCGCCTCGATCACGTTCCTGAAGCCGCAATGCTCCAACAGCAACTTGAGCGATGGATCTTGCAACTGTCCGCCACCGCTGCGCGGCACAACAATGTTCTTCACCTTATGGCGGATTTGCAACAGTGTCTCAAACAGCACATGATCCTGATGATTGTGCGTGATCAGCACGTAGTCGATCGAATCCGGCAGGTCGAGATAGGTGTATCGTGAGATACCGCTCTCGTAGGTATAACTGAGCGCCGGATCAAACAACATACTCACGCCCTGCGACTCAATCAGAATGCAGGCATGGCCGAAGTAGCGCCAGCGCACTCCGGGCCCCTCGTACGGCACATAGCGGGGCGGAACCTCCGGCGTCAGGAATGATTCGATCAACTCCCCCTGACTCCCCCTTGCTCCGAACATCTCCTTGATTTCTTCCCCTCGCCTCGGATCTGACTTCAGCCGGAAAAGTTCATCGATCAGCGGGCTGGCAAACGGAACTTGCAAATGCAGGCTGGCATCGTCCTCCAATCGCGGCGTACTCAGCATGAATGGCCGGTTATCGCTCCGGATCGCTGACAACATCAGGCTCTGCATCGACCGGTCATAATAGCGGCTCTTGTACAACAGAGGCTCAATCAGCCGGAACGACGCCTGGTGGTTCAAGTCGTAGCACAGCTCCACGTATCCCCGCAGCAGCTCCGGCACCTGCGCATAGAGCGGATGCAGGCTGTAGCCTTTGGCGCTGCTGCGAATCATGTTATCCAACTCTCCAATTGCAGCCGAAAGCTCAAACAGATGCGCCCGCTCCGTCCGAATTCGGTCCCGTAACGCCCGCACCTCATCCACTCGCTTTCCGCCCAGATCAATAAACGGACCGCCCGCCATCTTCGGGTTCTTCACCGCGTTGAGATGAATCTGCGGACCGTTCACGTAGGAGTTCATGATCTTCATGTGCCGCTCCGTGATATTGCGGGCAGCGGTCGCGGGAGGGATCAGATGCGGCCACGCATACCAATGATCGATCAGCGGCTCCGCCTGAATGTTCTGCCGCAGATACAAGCGAAGATACGAGCTTTCATGACTCATTCCTGCTGTCTCCTTCGTTACTCCATCCCCATTGAGCGCGCCACGATTTAGACATCACTCAATTTCGCGGACCGTTTTCTGCGTGGCCGCCGCCATCGTAACCATCAGCATCACCGACCCCGCCAGCAGAAACATCAACTTCAGGCTCACCGCGATCGCCAGGCCAGCCAGCGCCAGTGAAATCGGCATGGTTCCCACAGCTCCCAGCGTGAGCACGCTGCCCACGCGTCCCCGGACAGCCGGCTCGATTCTCTGCATGATCCATGCGCCGATCTGCACATTGGTCAGCCCTGCGCTGACTCCCATCACGAACAAAATTGGAGGAATGGCCCACCGGTTGTTCAATACTCCCAGCAGTCCCAGCAGCAAAGCCAGCACCAACGAAACCAGAAGGATCATCACCCCGCGGCGTCGAATCTTCCAGATTCCCGCCAGCAGCGCCCCCCCCAGAGCGCCGGCCGCCACGGAAGAAAGCATTGCTCCCAGCATGGTGGGCGATCCAAATTTCGTCTTAGCCATGTAGACAAGTCCTAGTGAAACCGGACCGGCCAGGCAAAAATTCATCCCCACCGCCACCAATCCCAGCGAACGCAGCGGAATATCCTTCGCCACATACCGCAGCCCTTCCAAAATGGAGTGCAAAATTGGTTTCTTTGCATCCTGCGTAAGCGGCGGATCGGGAAGCCGAAGCAGTGCTCCAATGATGAATAGGAAGCTGACGGCATCAAAAAAAAACGCGGACGCAATCCCCAGCGCTTTGATAACGAATCCCGCCGGCGCTGGACCCACGATCGTGCTCAACTGTGTCCTCACCTGCGAGACAGATATCGCCGCCACCAGTTGTTCCGGCTTCACTAGAAAAGGTATAAAAGCCTGCCCTGCGGGAGCATCGAATGCATCCGCCGTCCCAAACAAGGCTGCCATCGCGTACAGCTGCCAGGTGTGTAGAAGGTGCAGCGAGATCAGACCACCCAATACCGTTACCAGGATGGCGCGCGTCCCGGCTGTTATCATCATGATCCTGCGCGGCGAAGTCCGGTCGCTCACCGCGCCTCCCATGAGCATGAGCACAGTTCTCGGCACCGCCCCCGCCATCATGATGGTTCCCATCGCCACTGCCGATCCGGTCTGTTGCAGAATCAGCCACGGCATGGCCACAAAATAAAACTGATCGCCCAACAGCGAAATTGTGCTGCCGATGAACAACAGCCGGAAGTTGCGCTCCCGCAGGGGATGAGGCGGAGCGGGAATCGATGCCGCCGGGGCAACGTTCGCGGTTACCATAAAAAGTTTTCCAGGGAGTTTCTTCTACGAGAATAGCGAACCACTTACCCCTGTAATTTTGACAAATCTTATCCTTCGCGGGCGCACGCGTCAAGAGAAATACTCTCGCGTTATAACTGCTACAGGTATATTTAAATGTTAGTGAAGCGCGTTACCCGATAGGTTACTAGCACTTGCGGCCAACTCCACTAATCACACATTAAGGCGACTGTATTCCACTTACGACGGCCATTGCCTCTGACTTGCCCTGCTTCCGTTCACTGCAAGAATACGATAAGGGCATTTCATAACATAGATCTCCGCAACGCCTTGTAAGTCGACAGTTTCGCCTTTAAGCCACAGAGATATTATGTGGAGCAGCTGCAAGGATACATGCTCGGCCCTCGCCCGAGTAACCTCGCTGTATTGATGGCAAGAACGAATTAAGGCAACCAAAGATAGTGTCTAGTTGTCCCTAACCTCACAAACCAGAATCCTCTGCACTGCGGGTAATCTGCGACATGGCCAGTTCGACTTTGACAGAGGCTAAAAGAATATATGAATAACCGCGACACCCTGGTAGCTTTTCGGCTCTGTGCTCGATATCATTGACCATTGTCGACGGCGCGCTTGCAAATGGTAACGATGCGGCCTTCCATATCCTGCGGAGGCAAGCCGCTGAGGATCGAGACGATCGTCGCGACTGGACGTAAAATGACTTTGCCCCTCTATCAACACAAGCCCACGTTGCCGCTGCCTAAAGGCGAGACCTGCCCATGCTCAATCTTGAAAACAAGAACTGGCCTCCTCGCTGCAACTGTCGCTTGCGTTTCCTCATCACACCTTGCGCACTCACGCGATACGGAACGCAGGATATTCCGAACAACACGGAGGGACTGGACATGAAAGCTCCCTTCTTAGTTGGTCGATTACTGTTCGCAGGGTTCTTCATCAACAGCGGAATCAGCCACTTGCAAAAAAGCAAGGAGCTGGCTGAATACGCACGGGCGAAGGGCGTACCGGCGCCTGAGTTGGCGGTCGCCCTCTCTGCTGTCCCCTCCTGGCGGGCGGCGCCAGCATCCTGCTGGGTGTAAAGCCAAAGTTGGGAGCAATGGCCATCCTTGGTTTCCTTGCCGGAGTGTCCCCTGTGATCCTGACTTTTGGCGCGATGCGAATCCGAGCGAGCGCCAGACCAACACGATCCACTTCATGAAGAATTTGGCGCTGGCGGGCGGCGCGATGGCGCTCATGGGGGTTGACGAGCCCTAGGAAGCGAGCCTTCCGGTCAGCAAGCCAAGTCTCGCGGGAAAGATGCGCAAGGCGGGTCGCAAATTCGCGGCGTAGCGGGACGACCAACCAAGGTTGCGGGTTCACCGACTTTAGATGGGCTACGGATGCTTCGACATCACCGCGGTTCATCCTGGCGCAGTGACTGTGGCTGCAATTCCGGCGGGCACCTATGGAATCAGCAATGGCGGGCTCCGTTGCGGGCCGCGCTTGACTGGCTGCGAGACAGGCTTGCGCCTATCTTCGAATCGCAGCTCAAGAAATATGTGCGCGACCCACCTGACACGCAGTTCCCCGATTCGAACCGAACTTAACGTGTGATCTCGAATGCCGTACCTTCGCCGTAACGCCCTCCCGATCCCGTCGTCCCGTAGAGATTGCCGGAGGAATCGAACATCAGCCCGGAGACTGGGTTGTACCCATCCCCACCGTTGTCGCTGAAATCGTGCAGTGTAGTTTCGATCCAACTCCCGCCCGCGGCAGGGATCAACTCGAAGGCGGTCCCGTGGCTGTGAGTGCCACCGCCGATGGTCACACCGTAGAGATTGCCAGAGCTGTCGAAGAGCAGGTTGCCCGATGGACCAATCCCATCCGGCTGCTGGTTATTGAAGTTATGCAGCACGTTCTCGGTCCAGTTCCCGTCTGCAGCAGGGGTGAGTTCGAAGACTATGCCGCTGCTGAGGTGACCGCCGCCCGCACCGGCGACGCCGTAGAGATTGCCGGAGGCGTCAAAGATCAGGCCGGCCGAGGGATAGTGCCCGTCTTCGGTGTTCTCGCTGAAGTCGTGCAACACATCCTGCCCCCACGTTCCGCTCTTGGTGCGGTGCAACTCGAAGACAACGCCGCAACCATAGGAGCATCCAGCGGACCTGCCGCCGCCGGCGGATGTCATGCCGTAGAGATCACCAGCCGCGTCGAGCAACAGGCTGCTGTAGGAGATGCCACCGTCGTAGCCGCCCGTGAAATCATGCAGCGTTGTCTCGGTCCAGCTCCCGCCCGCACTGGGTGACAACTCGTACACCGTGCCCTGATCGTACAAACCGCCCTTGACGGCCGTGCCGTAGAGATTACCGGCCGCATCCATGGTCAAGCCCGCGTGGATTTCCCAGCCGTCCGAGCCTTGAAAGTCATGCACTATGGTTTCGGTCCAGGCTCCGCTCGCTGAAGGCGACAATTCAAAGACCGTTCCGCAGCCGAAGCCGTTGGTGCAATTTCCGGTGCCCCCAAATTCCGTTGTCCCATAGAGGTTGCCGGAAGCATCGAAGACCAGGCCTCCGGTGGCGCCGAATCCATCGATGCCATTGGGGTTGAAACTATACAGCACAGTCTGCTTCCAGCCGGTCGCCGCCGGGGTCAACTCAAATACCATACCGTTGTCGTAAACCCCGCCGTAGAACGCCGTACCATAAAGATTGCCGGAAGCATCGGAGATGATGCCGGCAACGGGCAGGACGGAACCGCCAACGTTGTAGAAGCTGTACAGCACCTTCTCCTGGCCAGCCGCGGTCTCCGCCGCGAACAAGCTCAGGGCTAAGACTGCTAGAACGGCTCTCAATCCGATGGACAGTGTCTTGCATTGCATTAGGTGATCCTCTTTCGGTGACCGGGTGGTCAGTGGGATTTTTCTTGAACAGAGCACCGAAGGGTTGCACTCCGGGCCAGCGTACTATATCAGGACTTTAGGGGAACGCGACGCTCGGCAACCGGCAGTTTACGCCTGGTTTGGAGATCTCTGCATCCTGGTGTCCTGGCTGGAATTGTGTTGCTCCCTTCCGGAGATTTCGCCGAACGAGGAAATTACTGATTGCCCCAGAAGACTCCCACTCGTTTATGTCCTTTATGTCCGACCGCTCATAACACTTCTGATACCATCGCGCTCATAACCGCCCTGGGCGCCGCCGGATGTAGAATCTCTGCCATTCTGAGATAGGAACGGAACTCGGGCTTTCGTAATCCGGTTCCAGACGTCCAAACACGAGAGGATTCGGCTCTTGAACATCTGGGAAGTCATTCGGCAGACGGCCGCTTCCATCGCCGCGCACAAGCTGCGCAGCTTTCTGACCATGTTCGGGATCATCTGGGGGATCACCTCCGTCATTCTGCTGGTCGGCTTGGGCAAGGGATTCAGCCGCGATCAGAAAGAACGTCTCAAGACCATCGGCGTCGATCTCGCCATTGTCTGGGGTGGCCGCACCAGCGAACAGGCCGGGGGATATGCCGCCGGACGCCCGGTGCGCCTGGCGATACAGGATGCATACACGATCAAAGCGGAAGCCTACCTGATCAAAACAGTGAGTCCCGAGTTGCGCCGCAGCGTCGCCGAGGTCAGCCGCTACAACGCGGCTTCGCGTCCGGTGCGCGGCGTGTGGCCCGATTACCAGCGCTTCCGGTCCCTTAAAGTGCAGGAAGGCCGCCTCATGAGCGATGACGACGAGCGGGAAGGCCGCCGCGTCGTAATACTCGGTGTAGAGGCGCGGGACCAGTTGTTTCCCGGCAAACCCGCGATCGGCGAGACGCTCACCATGAATGGCTCGCCCTACTCAGTTATTGGTGTGCTCGAGAAGAAGAAACAGAATGGCAGCTATGGCAGCGGTCCCGACAACACCCAACTCTTCGTCCCCTACTCTTCGATGGCTCGCGACTACCCGCCGCCAGAGCGCCCCGGAATCTCCAGAGGATGGATTAATAACCTGGTGGTCGAAGTCGCCGATCCCGAACGACATGAAGAGGCCATGCACCAGATCTATCAAATTCTGGGGCGTGAACACCATTTCGATCCCCAGGACAAAGACGCCCTATTCATCTGGGATACGCTCGACGGCTCAAAGCTGGTCGAACGAATTTTCGACATCATGACAATTTTTTTCGGCGCGGTGGCCCTGATGACGCTGTCGCTGGGAGGCATCGGGGTCATGAACATCATGCTGGTCGCAGTGACAGAACGCACCCGCGAGATTGGGGTTCGCAAGTCGCTGGGCGCGACAGCACGCGACATTCGCAATCAGTTCTTCGCCGAGTCTGCCACACTCATGATTATCAGCGGGGCGCTCGGTCTCGGCATCGGCGTGGGAATTTGCCTGGTGGTGAGCAACGTGGAACTGCCCGACATCGTGCCGCATCCCGTGATCTCGCCACTGGCGATCATGGTGTCGCTGTTGACATTGGGGCTGATCACGATTGGGGCCGGAATGTATCCGGCGTTGCGGGCCGCGGCGCTCAGTCCGATCGAGTGCTTGCGCTCGGAGTAGGAGAAATCTCAATATGCGCATCAAGGAACTTATCCTGCAAAGCTGGGACGCGCTGGCGAGAAATCGCCTGCGTTCCATCCTGACCATGATGGGCATCGTCTGGGGCCTCACTACGGTGGTACTCCTGCTCGGCTACGGCGAAAGCGTGAGCGCCGGGGTGCTGACCGCATTTCTGGGAATTGGCAACAACGTCATCATCGTCTGGCAGGGCCAGACCAGCATGCAGGCTGGCGGGCAGCGTGCCGGCAAACGCATCTACTTCAAGTATGAGGATATTCAGGCGATCCGCGACGAAGCGCCTCTGGTTCGGCTGGTCAGCGCGGAATGGGACGACGGCGTCGCCTATAAATACGGCGACAAGGTCGTCTCCGTGCAGAGCAAAGCCATCCAGTACCCTTATGGTGAGATGCGCAAGCTGAACATCGCCGAAGGCCGTTACTTCGAGGAGAATGACTTTACCGAGCATCGCCACGTTCTGATCTTTGGTCCCAACGCGGCCAAGAAAGTATTCGGCAATCGCGATCCGGTGGGCGACCACGTGACGATCAACGGAGAAACCTGGGATGTGATCGGCCTGCTCCAGCTCAAGATTCAGGATTCCTCCAACAACGGCCCCGACAATGAAAACGTGTTCCTGCCGTTCGAGAGCGCGACCGACTTTACCAACGAGCGCGATCCCGGAATGTTCGTATTTCAGCCGGTGTCGGCGCTCCAACATAAAGCCGCGCTGGAGCAAGTTCGCGAAGTGCTGGGCCGCCGTCACAACTTCAATCCCAAGGACGACAAATCCACACCCGAGTGGGATACGGTGGACGACGCGAAGGAAATTCAACAGTTCGGAATCGCGCTGCGGCTGATCCTCGGCTTCATCGGCTTCCTGACACTGGGAGTCGGCGGTGTGGGCGTGATGAACATCATGCTGGTGAGCGTTACCGAGCGCACCAAGGAAGTGGGACTGCGCAAAGCGCTGGGCGCCCGCAACCGCGACATCGCCTTTCAATTCCTGCTGGAGGCGTTGGTGCTGACCTTTGCCGCAGGCCTGGTGGGAATGCTGGTCTCGGTTGTGCTGGCACATGCCATCCCGCCTATGCCGCTGTACTCCGAACTGTACAAGACTGCCAATCATGACGGCGACATCATTCTGAAGACTTCTGGCAGCGTCATGCTGACGGCCTTTGTGATTCTCACCCTGGTCGGCGTCACGGCCGGCACGTGGCCCGCCCTGAAAGCGTCGCGCATGGAGCCCGTAGAGGCCTTACGTTGTGAATAAGAGTTCCCTTCAGTCCCTCTCGTTCACGAAGAGTGGCCTTCCATGCAGTCGCTCAAGCTAGCTCGACCCGCACATAGGCCAAACGACCAGCTCAACGGCCGTCTATTCTGCAATCCGCTACGATTTCAAGTGCAGGTGCGGCGCTGGGCACAGACAGTTCCCCAATGGAAAAGGCGCGGGCTGGGCCCGCGCCTTTTCGTTAATGGTGGTTCGCGCTACAGTGTGACGTTGAGCATGAGGTTCACACCCGGAAAACTCGCATTGCATAGATAGTACACGCCATCAATTTCGATCACATAAACGTCTTGCGTGTACAGCCAGTTGCTCGGCCAGGCAGAGGCGAATCCGAACCAATAGCCGCCGTATTGGAAGCGGTGATTGCGGTAATCGCCTTCGCTGACGCGAAAGCTATGTTCGCGTCCGAAATTGGCCTTGAAGCGGTCGTCAGGAATGCGGCCAGCGCGTCCTTCCTGCTTTCCAGGCTTGGCTTCCTGGGCGTGTTGCTCCTGCATATTCTTCTCTTCGGGCCTGGTGTTCTTGTCTTCCTGCTTCGCGTTTTTCTCTTCCGGTGTCACGGATTTTTCCGGTTGCGCCTTTTTCTCTTTTTCCTGCGCAGGCTTGTCCTTGTTTTCTTCCTGTTGGTCGTGTTGCTCTTGTTGTGCGTACGCTGGAATACCGATTCCGAGGGACAAAGAGAGAACTGCAGTACTGATCGCTCCTACGAGATTCATGACCTGTTGCCTCCATTATCGACTCTCTAATATTCTTGCTTAGCGCAAGCTTCCTGTAGTGGCATGGACCGGGCTGCCGATGGCGTCGCCGGACACGAGAAGTTCCACTCTGCGGTTTTGCTGCCGTCCGGCGGAGTTTTCGTTGGAGGCTACGGGCAAGGAGTTGCCGAAACCTCTGGCACTGACTGCATTGGTGGCAACGCCTTCTTGCACCAGGTAGTCGCGAACCGAACCGGCGCGGTTCTCGGACAAAGTTTGGTTCATGGTGTCGCCGCCGACGTTATCCGTATAACCGCCGACTTCAATATTGAGTCCAGGATAGGCGAGCAGAATGCCGGCAACTTTTGCCAGCTTCTCGCGCGCGCCCGGCTTCAATGAATACCTTCCGGTATCAAACAAAACATCGGACATGCTGACGATCAGCCCGCGTGCGCTGTCCCGAGTCTGAAGAATGGAATTCAGCTGCTCGGACAGTTTTTCGCGCATCGCCGCTTTGTCGGTATCGGCTTGCTGGGCGCTTAACTGCGCCTGTTGCGCGGCCAGGCGGGATTGCTCCGCATCGGCCTGCGCGGCAGAGAGCGCACTGGCGGAAGCCGCCTGGTTGTTCGCCATATCTGCGTTTGCCTGCGCGGCTGCGGCTTGTGCGTCGGTTGCTTGAGCCCGTGCGTTGGCTGCGTCGGACTCAGCCTGAGTCTTGGCAGTTCGCGCATTTAGAGTGTCGGATTCCGCCTGATCTCGTGCCGCCTGGGCGCGCACGGTGTCCGACTCGGCCTGTTTTCTCTGCCGAATCGCGTCATCCGTCTGCTCCTGCGCCTTAGCCTGCGCGTCGGCCGAATCCTGGCGTTCATTGGCCAAGCGTACGTCGTCCATCTTCTTCACTGCGATGGCTCGCGCGTCTTCCGCCGTTTGCACGGCTTCACGGGAGACCGCGATCAGCGGTTTCCGGTCGATATGTCTATCGATGGCGTAGCCGTCGGCATTGTTCATCAACTGAACCGCGTGCTGATAGCTGTCACTGGCATACTGCTCGGCTCCCTCGGATTGAGCAATGCGCAGTGCATTCCGCGCCTCAAAGAATTCCAATGGCAACTTAGCGTTCAGGACCACAGGATCAAACTTATAGCCGGTGGGGATGTAGCCGCCGCGTTCCATCAGTTCATATTTTGCGTTTACCGCTTCTGTGGTTCCCTTAGTGTTTTCGCGAACTACGTTTTCGAGAATCACCACATTGCTGGGCTGCCGGACAGCATAATAAGGTTCCGCGGTGACAATCAGAGCGAATGCCTGAAGGTCGGTGGTCACATTCAGCTTGCTGCGGTGGTTGCCGCCGACCAGTACTTCGCCCAGATTCACGGCGCGGCCTTCGGGCGAGATCGCCCACAAGACGTAAGTCAGATACTCATTGCCGAACGTCATCGGCTTCTGTAGATCGCCGAATTCCGCTTGGATTGCAATCGACCCGCGTTTGCTGTTTACTTCCGCTACGCCGTTCGCGGAGGGCATCAAGTCGGTGCCGGCAAAATCCAGCTTCGAGGATCCGCTGCGATGCTGGTAGTTGACTGCCTGCACACTCCGGCTGATTACGGTGACCCGGAATGTCGGAGTGGCACTCATCGGCTCGACGGCTATTGTTGTCTGAGAATTGGTTTGAGCCAGCACCGGAAAACTCAGCACGATGGTTGCGGCGAGCAAAAGCTTTTTCTTCACACTATCTCCTTGTGGCAGTAATCTGCCGCATTACGTTTGATCGATCTTCTGCTGACGCGAATGATCCGCGTGCTTTGTTTCCGGCCTAGGTCCCAATGCGGACGTGCGATAGTGAATGGAACAAGCCAAAAACATTTAACAGCCACAGAACTACGGCGATGACTACGACGCCGTTCAAGATGGACTTGATGGAGGACTGCATCGGAATGAACCGATTCACCAGCCACAGCAGTACACCCACCACGATCAGAACTTCCAGGAGTTGAATTAACGGCATGGTTCTTAACCTTCCTTGTTTCGGACGAGCCACGTTTCGCAAACTAACTGCTCCTCATCCGCCTGAGGGGTTGCCTGATTTTAACTTTCGGAAACTCATCGGAGTCGAATCGTGTTTGCCCCAAGGTTTGGCGGCATGCACCGGATGAAGAATACTGATTGGCTCCGACCCCGGCTTAAGAATTAAGAACTGCGAATCAAAGGTCACGGCTCGTATTCTTAGTCAGTACAAGAAGAATGACAGGTCCAGAGTTGGGCGTCTGAGCAAGATAGCTCACAAGTGAAAATCGAGATTCAGACGCAGCATCGTGTTTGGCAGCGAGGCCTCGGAAAAATACGCCCACATGAAAAGCTTGCGCAGAACGCCGCGAAGCGAGAATGGAAAAGGTTGACTAGAGCAAGCGTTTAGGATCGCTCATGGCTCTTCGCAATACTGTTCACAATTGCTCACTTCAAAAAATACTCCGGCGGTATCGATTTCGTGTCGCCGTGTCATACAATTGCCGCCTATACTGATGGTAGATGAGGCCCGCGGTGGCAGTTAAGAAAAACGGCGGATTCGATCCCAACGCCTTCCTCGCAACCATTGGCGACGGCAGGAAAATTCTGGCTGTCCCGAAGAAGCAAATGATATTCGCACAGGGAGACGTGGCAGACGCTGTCTTCTACGTGCAGAAAGGCAAAGTGCGGCTCACGGTCGTGTCCAAGGTCGGCAAGGAAGCGACGATCGCCATCGTGAACGAGGGGAACTTTTTCGGCGAAGGTGCGTTGGCAGGTCAGCTTCTGCGTATGGGTTCAGCGGCTGCCATGACGGACTGCGAGATCTTACGGGTAGAAAAGAAGACGATGATGGAGGTGCTTCACCGCGAACCTGCGCTTTCTGAAATGTTCGTGGCTTATTTGCTGGGGCGGAATATCCGTTACGAAGAAGATCTGGTCGACCAACTGTTCAACTCCAGTGAGAAACGCCTGGCCCGGGTCCTTCTATTGCTCGCTCATTTTGGCAAGGAAGGCATTCCGGAAACTGTGGTCCCCAAGATCAGCCAGGAAACACTAGCCGAGATGGTAGGAACCACGCGGTCACGGGTCAGCTTCTTCATGAACCGATTCAGAAAGCTCGGCTTCATTCATTACGCCGGCGGAACGGAAGGCGCTCTGCAGGTTCACAGTTCGCTGCTCAACGTCGTTCTGCACGACTGATTTGCCCCTTTGCGAAACCGCTTCATGATCGAACCTCCTGACGCCATGGTTCCCTGTCAGTGAGATTCTTCCTCATAGATTCCGTTTTGGGGCAGGCGATAGCCAAAAGAGCAAAATTGACCATCTCGGAAGGTCGCGGTGATGAATACTCTGAGTATGGAAACCGGGCAACTCACGCAGAAGCGGATATTGTCTGTGCGATGCCCTGTGTGCAGGGCCAAGCCGAAAGAGAAGTGTACACTTACCACGGGACATCCCTCGAACCAGACGCATCTCGACCGAAGCCGAGCGGCGGCCAAGGCACCCCGCCCTGAAAACGTTGGCCACACCGTTCTGCGATCCCTACGTGCGCTTATGAGCCATGGTGTCCATCTCCTGTTTCACCATAAGTAGAGACGAAGCTCCAAAACAGATAATGTGGCCACATGGGGGCAAGCCCAATCTGATGGGCCCTTCAGACCGTGCCGCGGCGGCCGCTTATCAAATTGATAACGATCACCACTAACGCTACTACCAGCAGCAGGTGAATAAGACCTCCGGCCACATGCAAGCTGAAGCCTAGCAGCCACAGAATTAGAAGCACAGCGACAATCGTCCAAAGCATATCGATCTCCTTTATTATGCATTTACCCTTGTCGTGCATCCTTCCGTTCGACCTGACGGGCTCTGAGCGGTCTTCCGCACTCTAAACAGAGCTGTTTGGCTCGCGGAGTGATCAACCCACAAAACGGGCACATCCTTTGTGATCCGACTTGCTGGGACTGAGGTGCGAGTGTTGCCCGGAACTTCTCAAACAGCTTAGAGATGGAAGCCAGCCGCCTGCGGAGTCGATTGTGGAACGAGCCTTGGCTGGGTATCATCAATGCACCTTCCTGATCTTTCACCTTCAGTGTGGAATCGGTCCGTCGGGTCAAGCGACGGGGTGATCGAGCGTCCACCGATCACACCTCCGACACCTAACGATGGCAGGATTAGACGGGTGATACTGAGCCGGATTGCTCACATGCCGCGAAAAACTCCGATCGGCCCGATCAACTCCGTGAAACCTGCTCTGACTTTGGGACCGGAATGAGCAATTGAGATCAGCTATTTTTTCTGGCCTGAGCGATCATGATCCCAGAGACGAGCACTTCTTCTCGCTCTTTCAGGTGTTCTGAACTAAGTCAGCTATCTGAAACTCTCTCCCCTTAGTTCCACAGCTCCTAAAAGGAAAACATTCATGAAGAAAACAATGTCGCTGTTGTTGATGAGCATCTTGGGCATGGTGGGGACTTACGCATTCGCCGGCTCGGACCGGGAGGACACGGTCGACCGCATGCAGAAGTCAGTGGAAGTTTTGCAATCTATCATGTCAACGCCGGACAAAGGCATCCCCGAGGAAGTGTTGAGTGGTGCGAAGTGCATCGTCATAGTGCCAAACTTGCTCAAAGGTGGCTTCATTTTCGGCGGCAAACACGGTCGTGGAGTAGCTTCCTGCCGCACGCCTGAAGGCTGGAGCGCTCCCGCATTCGTTTCGATCGGCGGCGGAAGCTGGGGATTGCAGATCGGCGTTGAAGGCGTGGACCTGGTCATGCTCGTCATGAACGATCGTGGTTTACAGCATTTACTTTCGAGCAAGTTTGAACTCACCGGCGAAGGATCGGTGGCAGCGGGCCCGGTAGGCCGTCACACTTCCGCTGGAACGGACATACTGCTGAACACTGAAGTGCTAACCTACTCGCGCTCGAAAGGCATTTTTGCCGGACTGACCTTGGAAGGTGCGGTTATCGAACAGGACAACGATTCAACCCGTGCCATTTACGGTCATCACATGATGTTCCGCAGCATTCTTTCGGGCAAAGCGAAGACTCCCGCGAGTGCGGATGCATTTCTGAAGGCCGTCTCAGAAGCTGGCCACCAGGCGCACCTTGCGGAAGCAAGAGAAGACAGCAAGCAGTAGGTTTCATCAGAACGTAGTCAATAAGATGAGTTTGTCGCGGCCGGAACGCCTTACGAGTTCCGGCCGGCACAACAATAGCCGTTACCGATGGGCCTTCTAGACAGTCTCAGAGTGCTGGAAGGAAAGCCCAGTTACGACCCCTGACCCAGACCAACTGAGTATGCCCCTCACCGTAAGTTCTATTCGGAGTTCTAATATTGCCAACTGACGTTCACGGAGCCTGTTCCACTCGTTGGAACGGTGTACTGGTGATTCGATCCGTTCTCCCACGTTACGGTTCCGTTCGCAGCGATCTTTATGAATTTGAATTGCACTTGAGTGCCCGCGGGCAATGAAGCATTGAGGAACCAATTTGGGTAATTAGGATCGAGCATCGGGCCGACGGCGCTATCGAATGTGGTGCCCCAGTTACCCAGTTCAATGGTGCTCCCGGTCAGGAAAATGTAGTCCCCGGTGTTGGTCGGAGTCGCATTGTTCACGGTGAAAGTGACCGGGATGAGTTGCGCGGTGAGCACGGTGAATTGAATAGTGTTCGCCGCCGTCCCGGAATTGCTCTTCAGCTGCACCTGGTAGAGCCCGTTACCGACGCTGGGGACGGTGAACGTCACTGCCGAGTCGGACCAGGTTTGAATGGCGCCGGCGGTCGTGCCAAACATCACCTGACCCGTCGCGGTTCCAAATCCCTTGCCCGCGATCGTAACCTTCATTCCGGGCTGGCCTACGGTAGGCCCGATGGATCCGACCTCCGGAGCGGTAGGCGTGCCAACAGCTTGCCAAACTGCCACCGTGTGCGCGGGCAAGGTAAAGCTGTTTGTTGGATTGTTGCCACCAGTGCCGGCTGTGACGGTAAGACTCGATCCGCCGAGTAATCCACCTAAGTAGTCGCTGTAAGTCGCGGGCGGCAGCGCGGTAAAAAGGCCTGAGATGGCATAGCTTGTCGTGTCGTTCTTGTTGACCGCGGCCAACACCACATCGGTGTAAAACTTTCGCTCGTAGATGTAAACATCATTATTGAGCCACCTTTGCTGGAATCCACCGTAGGCGAGCGCGTCGTTGCTGCCTTGGCGCAAAGTGGCCAGCTTATTGATCAACTGATAAGCGGTGGTGCTGGTGTTGTAAGCGCTCATCCAAACCCGGTTATAGGGATCGTTTCCGCCATTGGTATCGTTATGCAAGTATTGCTCGTCGCCATACAGAATCACGGGAATTCCACGGCAAGTGAGGAGAAACGCCATTGCCTCGTGCAGGCGGTTGTTGTTGTTGTTCATTGTTAGAAGGCGGGATTCGTCATGGCTGTCAAAGAATGTAACCAGGTCATTATTCCAGATAAAATTCGAGTTTTCCGTCGAAATTATGCCATCGATTTCGGAGAAGTTATTGTTGCTGGCGAAGACGTCGCGCATCGCGCTGTTCACGCCAAAGTCAAGTTCGCTGATGCCGGTCTTATTGGCGAACTTATAAGCATCGTGATACATGGCATCATACTGATCGTTGTTGTACCATTCGCCATACAAGAAAGCTGGCGCCTGGTTGAATACAGAATTTGCCAGGGAATATTCCCACCCCCACGTAACGTGTTTGATGGCATCCAACCGAAACCCGTCCACGCCATGTGTCTGAAATTGATGGATTGCCGTTTTCAGATAGCTGTCGATGGTAGGGTTCTCCTGATTGAGATCCTCGAGGTTCTCCAGCGTGTAATACTGCAGTTGATAGCGGTCATTAAAATCAGAAATCCCAGGGTTATGATGGAAATATCCGTTGGGATCGTTGCTGTCGGAAGCCATGAAGACGCCGTTGTTATAAAGCGCACCGTATTCACCACCCTGGTTGTAATTCGTATCGTTTTCGGCCCAGTCCACAATTACCTTGATGCCGTTGGCGTGCGCCGCCGCGACCATGTTATCGAAGGCTGTCCACGAATTGGTGCTATCTCCAAAGTGTTCCTCGACTCGCATGAAATCGTGGCCATCGTATCCGTGATACGGCGCCGAGATTGGGTTCCCGGAGTTCAGATTCAGGTTTTCGTTGTCCACCGTGGGCGAGATCCAAATGGCCGTTACTCCCATGCCTTTGATGTAGGACATTTTTTGCTGAATGCCCGCGATATCGCCACCCCAGTAGGCATACCAGTTGGTCTGTGTGGAATCGAACAGCCCAGCGCTTTGCGGCGGATTGTCGTTCGTCGTATCTCCGTCAAAGAATCTATCGGTAACGATCTGGTAGATAATTTGTTTCTTGAAATCCTGCGTGTGAGCGGACCAGGTAAGCGCAAGGATGGTTGCGGTAAATGCGAGTGCGAAGGTGATCCTGGAATACGTCATGGGAGGTACCTCTCGGCAAGACTAGCCACCGCCTGCTTCTGACAGCGGGAATCGGAGACCTGCTTAGACGTTTATTACCATGATTTCGGCTTGAATTAACAATAAACTTGAATTTGTTCGGTTTTTCGGAATAAAGCGGCAGAGGAAGAAAACACATTTGCCGGCGAACCCCAACATACTTGAGCAACGAGGTATGTTCCGATGAAAATCGTTCTTTGTGCGATAGTCATGGCCCTTTGCACCGCCGGTTTTTTGGAGGCTCAGGTAGATCCGAGCTGGAAGCCAAATGATCCGGATCGCCCATTGCCTGCGGTGATTGCTGCTGGAACGGAAGGCACGCAGGAGGCACCCGGGCGACCTCCGTCCGATGCTATTGTCCTGTTCAGCGGCAAGGATCTTTCCCAATGGATGGGCGAAGATAGTCAGCCGCCGAAGCGGAAAGTGGCTGATGGCTACATGGAAGTGGTGCCCCACACCGGCTGTATCCATACGCGCCAGCCGTTCGGGGACTGTCAACTACATGTGGAGTTCGCGGAACCTATGCCGCCGGTTGGCGAGGGGCAGGGGCGCGGCAATAGTGGCGTGTTCTTGATGGGCCTTTACGAAATCCAGGTGCTGGATTCATACCAGAACAAGACCTATGCTGACGGCGAGGCCGCCGCCGTGTATGGGCAATTCCCACCCCTGGTAAACGTCTCGCGGCCCCCGGGCCAATGGCAGACGTATGACATCATCTTTCACGGTCCCCGTTTTGGCAAGGATGGCAAGGTGCTGCGTCCGGCGCGTGCCACTGTGCTGCACAATGGAGTGCTGGTGCAAGACAACGTAGAGCTGTCCGGTCCCACTGCCCACCATGATCGGCCTCCGTACAACCAGACGCCGGACAAGCTTCCACTAAGTATTCAGGACCACGGCAATCCCGTACGCTTTCGCAATATTTGAATTCGGGAGTTGGGCCAGGAGAGATAGAGGGGGGGATATTGCGGAAGTGTTATGGTACCTTTGGTTCCGAGAGTCTCTTGGCGAAGGCGTGCGTTTGTTATCAAGAGTGCTTTAGCGGGTCCTTAGCCAACGCAGAGTCACTGACCAAACGCTTTTCAGGGAGATCGCTTGCGCCACGCTCGAATCGCTTTTCTTCGCGTTTTGCTTTTGCTGGTTATTAACGGCCTCACACTAGCCCAGGATCAGCCGGCCGTGAATCCTTCGGTTGCGGCCCCGCCGCACGCCAAGCAAGTCCATCTCAAGCATGTTCTCGTAATTGGTCAAACCAAAGGATTCGAGCACGATTCGGTTTCGGATGGAATGGCCGCCATCTATAACCTGGGTCGCGAAAGCGGTCTCTGGGACGCCACTCTGCGCACCGATACCGAACTCATCACGAAGAAGGACTTAGGAAGAAACACGAAAAATCTGGACTATTTTGATGCTCTCGTCTTTGTTAGCACCACGGGCGAGCTTGATCTGGACGACAGCCAGAAGAAAGATATGATGTCGTTTATCAAGGACGATGGCAAAGGGTTTGTGGGCGTTCACGCTGCCCTGGACACTAATTACAAATGGCCGGAATACGGTGAGATGATCGGCGGCTGGTTCGACCAGCATCCCTGGTCCACGTTCAACGCGCCGATCGTGAATGAAGACCCAAGTTTTCCCGCGGTCCGGCACCTTCCAGGAGCGTTCGTCAAGTATGACGAGATCTATCAGCCCAAGGATTGGTCGCGCGATAAAGTCAACGTTCTGCTCAGTCTGGATCCCACCAAGCTCAGCTATGCTAACAATCCGCGGGTGCACCGAACGGATCACGACTTCGCCGTAGCGTGGGACAAGATGTACGGCAAAGGGCGCGTTTTTTATTCGACGCTGGGACACACCGAGGAAGCATGGGACGATCCCGACATTCGCAAGATGTATTTTGAAGCAATCAAGTGGGTGCTGGGTATGACGGAGGGCAGCACGGTTTCTCACCCGAGGCCGCGACCTTAGGGAGATGAGCACCGAGGCAGGGAGGATACTTGAGAGAATGAATTGTCCCGGTTCGGCCTGGCATGCCAGTGTACTGTTGGCGGTTGCTTTGTTCATGAGCCTGGCTGTTTCCACAGGGCAAACACCAACTCATGGCGCTCAAGTTCCGCGTACCGTCAAACCACCGGGCAGCACTGTTCCGAAATCCCCGTCCGCACTGGTAGAAAGCGGAAGTTCCCTGTTCCGCCAAAATTGTTCTTTCTGTCACGGCCGCGACGCGGGCGGCGGTGAAAGCGGGCCCGATCTTACGCGATCCAAACTTGTGACCGAGGATGTGGGCGGAAACAAGATTGGTCCCGTCGTGCGCAATGGACGCGCCGAGAAGGGCATGCCCCGCTTTGATTTTTCCGATCGGCAACTTGCCGGCTTGGCTGCCTTCATCCACACCAAAAAAAACAGCGCACCGCAAAACAAGGGTGGGCGTAAAGGGGTGGACGTCTCCGATTTCCAAACGGGAAACGCCGCAGCCGGGAAGCGGTATTTCGAGGGACTGGGAGGATGTGCAAATTGCCACTCGCCAACCGGCGACCTTGCCGGGATCGCGTCGAGTTACGAGGGCCTTGAGCTCGAGGAGCGAATGCTGTATCCGAAACAAGCAAAATCGAAGGTCTCTGTGACGCTGGCTTCGGGGCAAACCATCTCTGGCACTCTAGACTACCTCGATGAATTTACAGTTGGGCTTATTGATGCAACAGGTTCCTATCGATCCTGGAGGAGCGGCGATGTGCAATACAAGGTCGACGCTCCAGTGGATGCTCACGTTGAGTTACTCGGTAAGTACACAGACGCTGACATCCACGACCTGATGGCATACTTACAAACCTTACGTAGCGCGCGCTGAAATTGATGTCGGCAACTTCATTTGAGAGGCCCCGATGAATATGTGTTTCCGAAAGTCTTTCTTGTTCTTTTTTGTTAACGCACTCATCGCGATAGCGAGCCCGGAGTGGATCCTGGCGCAGGGGGTGGATCAGCAAATGCTTTTGCATCCACCATCCGATAGTTGGCCTGGTTATCACGGCGACTATTCTGGCAGACGTCACAGTCCGCTCACTCAGATTACATCGCAGAACGTCAAGAATCTGGCCCTGGCGTGGGCCTACCAGACGGAGCAACTCTCGCAAATCAAATCTTCGCCGCTATTAGTCGATGGCATTCTGTACTTTACTGTTCCGGAGAACATTTGGGCGATCGATGCGAGGTCCGGTCATAAAATCTGGCATTACACTTACCCACAAGGTCCAGGGGAACACATTGGGCATCGCGGGGTGGCCATGTACAAAGAATATCTTTTCTTTTTGACTCCCGACGCACACCTACTATCGCTTAACTCCAAAGACGGAACTGTACGATGGAATGTGACCGTCGCAGATGTCGCCAAGGGTTATTGGACCAGTATGGCTCCGCTCATTATCGACAATCGGGTACTCATTGGTGTTTCCGGGGACTTTGATAACCTGAGCGGCTACATCCGGTCGATTGATGCGGAGACGGGCGCGACCCAGTGGCAGTGGAATTCCACTTCTCCGCCCGGAACGGCGAACCAAACGACTGGCGGAATGACTTGGATGACGGGGACTTATGATCCGGATCTCCATCTCGTCTACTGGGGCACCGGCAACCCAACTCCGGTACTAACGGGCTCGACGCGGCCAGGCGATGATCTGTACACGTGCACTATCGTCGCGCTGAATCCGGATACTGGCAAGCTAGCCTGGGCTTTCCAAGCCTCTCCTCACGACACGCACGATTGGGATGCTGTTGAAACTCCAGTGCTCGTAGACGGAGACTTTCACGGCGAGTCAAAGAAGATGTTGATGCAGACCTCGCGCAACGGATACTTCTTTGTTCTCGACCGCAACAACGGGAAAAATCTTCTAACGGCTCCTTTCGGGCCCATCAACTGGTCGTTGGGAGTCGATGAGCAGGGCCGTCCGATTCCGAATCCGGCCAAGGAACCGGCCCCTGATGGACGCCTGATTGCACCCGACGAGGGTGGCATGACTAACTACCGTTCCCCCAGCTTCGATCCAACAAACGGGCTATTTATTGTCGACGCCCATCCCAGTTACGGGATCTACTTTGCAAAGCCAGCTGATGGAGTCTACGGTTGGGCGGGCGCCGATTACGGGGTTTGGGGCAAAGGAGTAATTGAGGCCATCGATTATCAAACCGGCAAGATCCGCTGGAGTCATGAACTTGGTCCTGGAGGGTCGGGTGCGGGAGTGCTGACAACGGACTCCGGGCTCACCTTCACGGGCGACGCTCAGGGAAATTTCCTGGCACTCGATTCGAGCAACGGCAAAACGCTCTGGCATGCGGGCTCGGGGGCGCGCATTGCGAGCTCTCCAATCACCTACGAACTCGATAGGCGCCAATATTTACTGACTAGCAGCGGCGGCGTTCTGTTTGCGTGGGCGCTGCCACAGTAGCGATGAACGACACGGGAACCCGCTCACTTTTGCTAGGGATAGCGGTTGGTTCAGCTCATGACTTTAGGCCGCAAGAATGGGTAACTCCAATGTATGACTAACTGTCTAGAGTACTGTTTACTGAGCCTCCACGGTCCACGCCTTGTCAGAATTGGAGTCGCGACCGTGTTCTTCATGAAATCAGGTGCATATCGCGCGCGGGGCAGGACGATCTGAACGGCGTGGCACTTTCCCTCCTGTTCATAGTACAAACGCAGACGCTTCCGCAGCACATGCGCACCGACTCGGGCAATCGCGTTCGCCTTAGAGTCCAATCACTAACTGGTCATTTCACAGTCTAACTCGAAGCCTCAGGCTGTGAACAACCCATTACGTTAAGGTCGGTTTCTGTAACAACTATGTGCGGCGGCGTATCCCATTGACCTATCCAGCCAGTATATCCACGTTTACGTTGTCCTTTATTTCACAGCCGGTTCTTGCCGGAGCAGGCACGCGGCAGAGCCATTGGCCGACTCTCGGTCATTAATGGCGATCTGGACGTAAAGTCGATGGAAGACTTTCCGTCTGCGCTTGTTGGGAACTTCCACTTATGTTGGCCAACTGCCGATTACTGAATGAATCGCTTTAAGCCGTAATATTTATGTAATGGACTTTATTGTCGCGCATTGTCACGGAAGTTAACTTAGCGATTCATTGTGCTAGCTTCTATTTAGAGGGTAAACGCATTTCTCATTTTCAGTTCTTGACATTTATACATTTCGAGGCATAAGTTGGAAGCAATTTCAGCTAAGGACGTGGAGCTACTATATCTTCACATCCGAGGGGGCTTTCCATCCGGTGACTTACCCACACGTTGAGGATGCGTGCATCTGCGAAGGTGCGCAAGAGGACGTTTCTCCGTTATAACCCGCACACCAAAGTGACGCCAGAGGGTACGGCTGCATACTTCCGGCGACAATCTATTCTGTGACTTAGATTTATGGTGGGTTGTCTATCTCTAATTCCGGGCTGCTTTTTTATCGGCGATAATGCGCGTTGGATCTCCACTTATGAGCTTATGAAAATGGAAGCTCTTCGACAAGTGCGTTGTACCTAAGAATGCTTTCTGATAGAGCCATGTCGACGACACAACATTACATGGAAGAAGAACGGGAGTTGCTGCGTCTTTTGTTGGAGAAGGAGGGTGTCAATTCCAAGGATTGGATGAGTGGACAGGTTGAAGCTCCTAAAAGGCTGCCGCTCTCGTACGCGCAGAAGCGATTGTGGTTTCTGGATCATCTGCTTCCCGCAAATGACTTTTATAACGTCGTGCTGGCTTGTGAGCTGAGGGGAGCTTTGAATATTCCGGCACTGGAACGAAGTTTGCAGGAGATCGTGCGGAGGCATGGCGCGCTGCGGACGCGGTTCGTGATGGAGGATGGCGAGCCGGTGCAGAAAATTGAGCCGTCGGTAGAGTTCCAACTACGGCTGTTGGACTTGAGCCATGAGGACCGTGCTGGTGGTCGGCGGAAACAGGCAGAGGAGGTTTTCACGACGGATGGAGCAAAGCCATTCGATCTGCGAAGCGCTCCGCTATTGCGTGGAACGCTGATCCGGATGAACGAAGAAGAATACGCGTTGGGGCTGACGATTCACCATATTGTCGTGGACGAGTGGTCATTGGCGGTTTTGATGCAGGAAATGGGAATACTATACACGGCTTATGTGCGGGGTCAGGAATCGCCGCTGCAAGAGATGCCAATGCAGTATGCGGATTACACGCTCTGGCAAGCTGAATGTCTAAAGGGCGAACTCTTTGCCAGGCAGTTGGAGTATTGGAAGCAACAGCTTTCGGGAATGCCGGAAGTGTTGGAGCTGCCCATTGACAAGCCACGCCCAGTCGTTACCCACCATCGCGGGAGCATGGAGTCCCGGGAGATTGGACGAGAGCTCTGGGAAGGATTGAAGCGGGCCAGCCGCCAGGAGGGCGCCAGCATGTTTATGACGTTGCTGGCGGTGTTCGAAGTTCTGCTCCTGAGATACACCGGGCAAGAGGATTTTGGGGTGGGAACGCCAGTCGCGAACCGCAACCACGTGCGCATGGAAAGCGTAATCGGGTTCTGCTTGAACACACTTGTCATGAGAGCGGATCTGCGGGGCAGACCGAGCTTCCGGCAAGTCCTGGAGCGAGTGCGAAGAACGGCGCTGGAAGGATACAGCCATCAAGACCTGCCATTGGAGAAGCTGGTGGAGGAGTTATCGCCGGAGCGGCGATTGAGCCACACTCCTCTATTTCAGGTGATGTTCACATCAAGAAGCGAAACTAATCCGGACTTAACCCGAAGCTTGGCAGCTACTCTCATGGGTCCGGATGTGCAGTTACGTTCGATGGAACTGAAAACGGCGACTGCTAAGTATGACTTAACGCTAATGTCTGTGGAAGCCGAATGCCCTTTAGTGGCGTTGAATTATGACACCGGCTTGTTTGAGGCGGAGACGATTCAGCGGATGCTCTCGCACTACGAGCGTCTGCTAGCCGCTGCTATTGGGATGGAGAACGGGATCTGGGACATGCCCATGTTGACTGAAGCCGAGATCCAGCAACTCCTGGTGGAGTGGAACCGGACGGAAGCGAAATACGAACGGCGGGCCATTCACGAGTTGTTTGAGGAGCAGGTGAAGAAGAATCCGGATTGGGTAGCGGTTCAGAGCGAAGGGCAACAATTGACTTACGACGAACTGAACCGGCAGAGCAATCAACTGGCGCGCCGTTTAAGAAAGCTTGGAGTGGGACCGGAGATGCGGGTCGGATTGTGCGTGGAGCGGAACCCGCAGATGGTGGTTGGGATGCTAGGAATCTTGAAGGCGGGCGGAGCATATGTCCCGCTGGATACTGCGTATCCGGCGGACCGACTGAAGTTCATGGTGCAGGATGCGGCGATTGCGGTATTGGTGACTCAGGGTGCGCTTTTGAACTGGCTGCCTGAAATGCAGGTCCAAAGGATTCGCCTCGACGAAGATCTGGGGGAGATTTCATGCGAGAGCGTGGAAAATGTTGTCTCCCGCGTCGACCGGCAAAATCTCGCCTATGTGATTTACACCTCGGGATCGAGTGGGAAGCCCAAGGGAGTAGCCATTGAGCATGGCAGTGCGAGCGTGCTGTTGCAATGGGCGCGGGATATCTTTTCTGCCGAGGAATTGAGTGGAGTGTTGGCTTCTACTTCGATTTGTTTTGACCTATCGGTGTTTGAGATTTTTGCTCCCCTTTGTTGGGGAGGGAAGGCAATCATAGTCCGCGACGCGCTGAGTTTAGCGGAGATGGAGCAGGGGTTCGGAGTGAAGTTGCTGAATACCGTGCCATCCGCGATGACGGAGTTGCTGCGCATCAAGGGCGTGCCGCCAGCCGTCAAGACCATTAATCTGGCAGGCGAAGCGCTACAGCCGAGCATTGTCAGGCAGCTCTACGACGAACTAAAAGTGGAACGGGTTTTCAATCTGTACGGGCCGTCGGAGGATACCACCTATTCCACGTACGCATGCTTGAAGCAGGGTGAGGCAAACGGGCGAGTGCCTATCGGAAGGCCGATCAGCAATACCCAAGCTTACGTATTGGACAAGGAACATCAACCAGTCCCGGTCGGCTGTATGGGCGAGTTATATCTGGGTGGGAAAGGAGTCGCGCGAGGATATCTGAACCGGCCAGAGTTGACGGCAGAGCGATTCATTCCCAACCCGTTCTCGGTAGCGGGAGGAGAAAGAATATATCGGACTGGGGACCAGGTGAGATGGGGCCGCGATGGGAAGCTGGAGTTTCTGCGCCGCCTGGATCAGCAAGTGAAGATTCGGGGCTACCGCATTGAGTTGGGAGAGATTGAAGCGGCTTTGAATGAACATGCGGAGGTGGCGGCATGTGCGGTCGTAGTGCGGGAAGATCAACCTGGCGACCGGCGGTTGGTTGCGTATGTTGTGAAAACGGGAGCAATCGATGACACGGAAATTAGAGAGTTCGTCAAGGAACGATTACCGGAGTACATGATCCCAACCGCGGTTATACATTTGGAAAAATTGCCGCTGACGTTAAACGGCAAGCTGGACCGCAACTCGTTGCCGGCGCCGGAAGGACCAGGAACTGCGCGAAAAGCCTATGTTGGTCCCCGCAACGGAGAGGAAGAACTATTGTGTGGCCTGTTTGCCGAAGTGCTGAACGTTGAGAGTCTGGGTGTGCACGACAACTTTTTTGCCGTGGGTGGACATTCGTTGCTGGCAACAAGGCTGTTGAGCCGAATTCGCGAAACCATGGGAGTCGAGGTGGCGCTTCGCAGCGTGTTTGAATTTCCCACCGTGGCCGAATTGGCGGTACACCTGCGCATCGGCGCCGGACTCAGTTCGGCACGGCGCAAGACAACAGGAAGAACGCCACTACGCGCCGAACCGCGGCCGCCTCGCCTGCCCCTCTCCTATGCCCAGCAGTGGATATGGTTCGAGGACCGCATTCAAGGACAGAGGTCGGAATATAACCTGCTGGAGGCTTTGCGCTGGCGCGGCGAACTGGATTGCGAGGCGCTGGCGGGCGCGTTGGACGCAATCGTCAGTCGACATGAGATGCTCCGCACCCATTTTGCAGAGTCAGAAGATGGCCAGCCGATACAGATCATTGAGCCCAATCTACATATCGCACTTCCGGTGGAAGACATTGGAGCTTCCGATAGAAACGTGCGCCAGGTCCGGATTGCCGCTGTGATGCGGGAGGAACGCGAGTACAAGTTTGACCTATCCCAGGGCCCACTGCTGCGGATGAGGCTGCTGAAGCTCGACGAACAAGAATATATTTTGCTCCGGAACTCCCACCACATCGTGAGCGATGCGTGGTCGGCCGGAATCTTCAACCGTGAATTGCTGTCAGCCTACGAAGCTCTTCATCAGGGCCGGGCTCTTTCATGGGAACCTCTCACCGTTCAATATGCCGATTTCGCGTTGTGGCAGCGCCGGTGTCTGGATGAAGTTATGGCGGAGCAGCTTGATTATTGGAAAAAACAGCTGGCAGGGATTCCCGGCGAGCTGGCTTTGCCGCGAGACCGTCCTCGGCCTGCACAGAGAACCTTCGAGGCAGCTGCGTGTGCGACTATCCTGCCGGCGGAGCTCGCGGGACAGTTGAGAAAGCTGGGTCAGCAAAACCAGGCGACTCTCTACATAACTCTGCTCTCCACTTTCGCATTGTTGTTGCATCACTACAGCGGACAGGATGACATTGTGCTGGCTTCGCCGATTGCCAACCGCTCGGAAGCGCAGTTGGAAAAGTTAATCGGTCTTTTTGCCAACCCGCTGGCGCTGCGCGTGCGGATTGACTCTGAGGCGAAGTTTAGCGACTTGTTAGCGCGCGTCCGCGCGACCGCGTTGGACGCTTACAGTCATCAGGACCTGCCCTTTGTGTGCCTGTTGGAAGAATTGTCCCCAGGACAAAGCCTGAATCGAAATCCGATCTGCCAGGTGATGTTTGTATGGCACTACTTGCTCGCGGAGGTGCCTGCATTCCAGGGCTTGGAACTGGCGCCCGTGGAGGTTGAAGGTCCTCGAACCAGCTTCGATGTGGAATTGCACGCCGTGGAGCGCGCTGGTGCGGTCCATCTGCAATGGACCTATAACCGGGCTCTGTTTGATCGTTGGCGCATAGAGCAGATGGCGCAGCAGTTCGAATTGCTCCTACGTTCGGTCGTGGCTATGCCGGACAGGCCGCTGCGCGAGTTCACGTTATCTAAAAGTCAGGAACACGCCGTGCCGCCAGACGCCGATGGGCCACTGAAGAATCTTCCGGAGGAGTTGTGCTGAAAAAGGACCACTTGGAGGAAGAGCGGGAACTCCTGCGACGCTTGCTGGAGAAGGAGGGCCTTGCTTCCCCAACTGCTGTCATGACGCCTTCTGTCGTTCATGAGCGGGCGCCCTTGTCTTATGGGCAAGAGCAGGTGTGGTTCCTCGACCAACTGCAACCCGGAAGAGACTTTTACAACGTAGTGCTGGAATTTGATGTGCGCGGCAAGTTGAACGTACCTGTACTGGAACAAAGCCTGCAGGAGATCGCGCGGCGGCATGGAGCCTTGCGGACGTGCTTCGTCGTGAAGGATGGCCGGCCAGAGCAGAAGATTGAGCCGACGATCAAGTTCCGGCTGGGCAGACTGGACGTGCGCGACCAGGCAGGGGTCGAGAACCGCAGGAAACAAGCAGAAGATCTGGTGTCGGCGGAAGCGGCCAAACCGTTCGATCTACAGCGGGCTCCCTTGTGGCGGGCAGTATTAGTCCAGGTAGGAGAGCAAGAGCATGTTCTCGGACTGAGTATTCACCATATTGTGTTCGACGAATGGTCACTGGGAGTGTTGCAGCGGGAACTGGGATTGTTGTATGCGGCTTATTCACAAGGAGAGCAGTCTCCGCTGAAGGAGATGCCCGTCCAATATGCGGATTACACGCTGTGGCAGGCCGAGTGGCTGAAGGAAGAAGTTCTGGCGCGGCAGTTGGCGTATTGGAAGAAGCAATTGGCAGGAATGCCGGCAGTACTGGAATTGCCAACGGACAAGCCGAGGCCGGCGTTGCCCCAACGCCGAAATCAATTACAGTCGCGGGCGATCCGGCGGGACTTGTGGGAAGGTCTGAAGCGGCTGGGCCGGCAAGAGGGTGCCACCTTATTTATGACGCTTCTCGCGGTGTACGAGGTTTTATTACTGCGATACACGGGACAGAATGACTTCGGAGTAGGAACGCCGGTTGCGAATCGAAATCACGTCCGGGCGGAGGGAGTGATCGGATTTTGCGTGAACACCCTCGTCATGCGGGCCGATCTCGCGGGCAAGCAGACTTTTCTTGCAGTACTCAAAGGCGCAAGAAAAGCTGCGCTGGAGGGTTTTGCGCACCAGGAACTGCCGCTGGAGAAATTGGTGCAAGAGTTATCCGTGGAACGGCGCCTCAGCCACTTGCCGCTCTTCCAGGTGATTTTTACATTGCGCAATGAGCTTACTTGGGCGTCGGAGTTTGGCGGGTTGCAATGCAGACTGGCCCGGGCGGGAGCTGGGGCGTTGTGCGATTTGGCTTTGACTATCGCGGACTATGAAACCCCCGTTCTGGAATTCCACTATGCCCCAGACCTTTTCGAAACGGCAACCATGGAGCGGATGATTGGACACTACGAGCGGCTGCTGCAGGCGGTCGTGCAGAATGCCGAGCAGCGGCTCTGGGAACTGCCGTTGTTGAACGCGCAGGAGATGGAAGAGCTGGAAAGTTGGAATCAGACCGCCAGAGATTATGCGCGAGATAAAACCATTGCCGAGCTCTTCGAAGAGCAGGCCGCGCGCAGCGCCAAGGAAGTTGCGGTGGTCTCCGGGAAAGAACGACTGACTTATGAAGACTTGGACCGGCGATCCAACCAAGTTGCACATTATTTGAAAAACCAGATGGGACTTGGCCCGGAGACTCTTGTGGGCGTCAGCATGGAGCGTTCCATCGAAATGATCGTCGGTATGCTGGGAATCCTTAAAGCGGGAGCGGCCTACATGCCTCTCGACCCCGCTTATCCCGCGGAACGACTGCGGTACATGGTGGAAGATGCGGGTGCGGCGGTGGTGCTCATTCAGGAGCGCCTGGCCGCGCGATGGGCCGACATGAAAGTTCGCGTGGTTTGCCTGGACCGCGACTGGAACGAGATTGGGCAATCGAGCGGGCTGCGTGTGGAAAGCGTAACGTCCGCGCAGAATCTGGCATACGTGATGTACACCTCGGGTTCGACGGGCTTGCCGAAGGGAGCGGGAATAACCCAGCGCAACGTGACGCAAGTGGTTGCCAAGAGTCACTTCCTCGAATTGCACGGCAGCGAGGTCATGGCCCTCGCTTCCAACTCCTCGTTTGATGGTGCGACTTTCGAAATATGGAACGCATTGCTTACCGGCGGACGTCTCGTCAGCATCGCGCACGAAGTGCTTCTCGATGCCCGGAGACTGCGGGCAGAAATTCAAGCTCAAGGCATCCAGATCATGTTTCTGACCACGGCGTTGTTCAACGAATTCGGAAAACGGAACCCGGAGACCTTCGACGGCTTGCAGCAGTTGATGTTTGGAGGAGAAGCGGTGAACGCGGCTGCGATAGCCGCAGTGTTGAAGCACGGAAGCAGAGTGCGCTTGTTCAACTTGTACGGACCGATAGAGTGCACGACGTATGGCGCATGGTTTGTGGTGCGTGAAGAAATCGGCGAGAGGACCAACGTACCTATCGGCCGTCCCGCCGCGGGCAACCAAGTCTATGTTCTCGACCAGGAGATGAACCTGGCGCCGGTGGGGATGGTGGGTGAGCTCTACCTCGGCGGAGAAGGAGTGGGACGCGGCTATTGGCGGAGACCGGGATTGACGGCGGAAAGATTCCTTCCCAATCCCTACAGCGAAATGGCAGGCGAACGGCTGTATCGGACCGGCGACCAGGGCCGCTGGCTGGCCGACGGCAACCTTGAATTTCTGGGGCGCATTGACACGCAGGTAAAGATACGCGGCTTCCGGGTGGAACTCGGCGAGATTGAGGCGGTGTTGCAACAGCAGATCGGAAAGCAGGGCTGTGTAGTAGCGGTCAAGCCAGGAGCGGATGGAAGCAAGCGGCTGGTGGCCTATGTGACCGGGGAGTGGGATGGTGACCAACTGCGCCGTGGTCTGAAGGGAAAGCTTCCGGAGTACATGATTCCGAGCGCATTCGTGAACCTGCGGGAATTGCCATTAACCGCTAACGGGAAGGTAGACCGGCGAGCCCTCCCGGACGTGGACACCTCGCGGCCGGGCACGGGAGCAAACCATTATGAAGCTCCCCGCACAGCAGTTGAGCAAGAGTTGGCCAAGATTTGGGCCGACGTGCTGGGAGCGGACCACGTGGGAATACACGATAACTTTTTCGCTTTGGGTGGTCACTCGATATTGGCCACCGTAGTGGCGGCTAGAGTACAGGACACATTTGGAGTGGACGCTCTGCTGCGATCGATATTCGAGTCGCCTACCATTGCTGAACTGGCGGAGGTGATTGAGCTCAGTCGGCGTGGAAAAGACTCGCGCGGAAAGTTGCCAGAAGTGGACAACTCGCGGCCCGGCAAGGGAGCGGATCAGTACGAAGTTCCGCGCACCGCAGTTGAGCAACAGTTGGCCAAGATTTGGGCCGAGGTGCTGGAAGTTGACCGCATAGGAATCCACGATAATTTTTTCACTTTGGGTGGTCACTCGATTTTAGCAACCGTATTGGCAACCAGAGTACAGGACACACTTGGGGTGGACGTCCTGGTGCGGTCGGTATTCGAGTCGCCTACCATTGCCGAACTGGCAGAGGTGATTGAGCTCAGTCTGCGTGGAAACAATTCGCGCGGAAAGTTGCCGGAAGGTGGCAAAACCGCAGTATCGCCTCTTGAAACGTCCGGTTCAACCGCTTCCCTCTTTCCGCTTTCCTACGCGCAGGAGCAACTTTGGTTTCTAGATCGCTTCCAGCCTGGCAGCGATTTCTACAACGTGGCTGTGGCTTGGAGGCTCACGGGGCCCTTGGATGTTTCCAGGCTGTCGCGCAGTCTACAGGAAGTGATGAGGCGTCACGAAGTGCTGCGGACGTGCTTCGTCACGGCCGAGGATGGAGCACCGAGGCAGAAAGTTGTCTCAGCTGGGATAGAGCTGCGATTGTCGCAGGTCGATCTAGGGCACTTCGAGGCGGACGAGAAAGAGCAGCAGGCCAAGAAAGTACTGGCGGAAGAAGGTGGAAAGGCATTCGATTTAAGCCAGGCTCCGCTGATGCGGGGAGTCTTGGTGCGGCTGGAAGACAAAGAGCACATTTTGGGGCTTACGCTGCACCACATCATCTGTGATGACTGGTCGTTTGGAGTGTTGTGGGAAGAGTTGGGGCGCTTGTACGGGGCGTATGGCAAAGGGGAAGAATCGCCGCTGGCGGAGTTGGGCATGCAGTACAAGGACTACGCCATCCGGCAGAAAGAACGGCTGCAGGCGGGGAAATTCCGGCAGCAGATGGAATATTGGAAACGTCAGTTGGAGGGCATGCCGGAAGTGTTGGAGCTGCCCACGGACCGGGTCCGGCCAGCGACGCAAAGTTTCCGCGGGCGGATCGAATCGCGAGAGTTGAGCGGAGATTTATTGGCATCTTTGAATACTCTCGCGAGGCAAGAGAGAGCCAGTTTGTTTATGACATTGCTGGCAGCATGCCAAGTACTGATGATGCGCTACAGCGGGCAGGAGGATTTTGGGTTAGGCACAGTAGTAGCCAACCGCAATCAGACAGAAACAGAAGAAATGATCGGATTTTTTCTGAGCACTCTGGTCCTGCGGGCGAATCTGCAAGGGCAGCCGACTGTCCGCGAGGCGCTGCGGCGCGTGCGGGAAGCGGCATTGAGCGCTTACGCGAATCAAGATGTGCCCTTTGAAAAGCTGGTGGAGGAACTGGCGCCGAATCGTGACGTAAGCCGCACTCCCCTGTTTCAAGTCGTTTTCACCTTCCGTAGCGCGACCACGTCCCGTTTGGAATTCGGCGGCTTGGAATCGACCGAGGAGCCGGTCGAATTGGGAACTTCCAAGTTCGACCTCATCATGATTGCCGATGACGCCAAGCAGGGAGCAACGGTGGCGTTCAACTACAACACGGACTTGTTTGAAGCGAAGACTATCCGGAGGATGCTGGAGCATTATGAGCGTCTTCTGGAAGGAATGGCTGCGGATCCGGACCAGCCTATTTGGTCGCTCCCCATGACGGGCCAGTTGGAGGAGACAATTCTCTCCGGCTCGAATCTCACTCATTCCTCTATCAGCCGCGAGACGAGCGTCGTCGAATTTCTCGAGGCGCACGCGGAACAATGGCCACAAGCGCTGGTTGCAGTGTCGGACCAGATGAAGTTGAGCGCCGCGGAACTAAATCGTCGAGCCAACCAGCTGGCGCATTATCTCGTGACCATGGGAGTAGCGCCGGAATCACCGGTTGGCATTTTCATGCCGCCTTCCCAGGAAATGATGGTGGCCATCCTGGGAGTGTTGAAAGCCGGCGGTGCCTATGTGCCTTTGGAGGTTCTGAATCCCTCGGATCGGCTGCGGTCCTTTATCGACAGCTCTGGCGCTGTCCTCCTGCTGACTCAGGAAAACCTGCGCATCCGCTTGCCGCAAACCAATACTCCGGTAGTATGCCTGGATTCGGAGTGGGAATTAATAGGGCAGCAAAGCACTGCGAATCCGAAGCTATATGTTGGCCCGCAGAACCTCGCTTGTGTGATCTATACGTCCGCCTCTGGAGAATGCGCCAAAGGGTTAATGCTCGAGCACAACGGGCTGATCGCTCTTGCCTGCGGGGACGGCAGTGCTGATCAAGATGGGCGCGTACCGGAGAGCAGATGTCTGGAGATCTGGCCGCGTTTGACATCGAGTTCTTTCTTGGTTTCCAGTTCCGCCTTTTTCACACCCGTGCCGGATGTACAACAAAAGATCGTCAGGCCAAACGGCAACGCAACAATTTATGTGCTTGATCCGCACATGCAGCAGGTTGCTATTGGAGTACCGGGGGAACTTTGGATTGCTGGACCTGGCGCAGGCCGTGGCTACCTGGCGCAGCCGGCTCTCACCGCCGAGAAGTTTCTGCCCGATCCCTTCAGCGCGGAAGCTGGTGCGCGGATACGCGGGAGCGGGGAGCGCGCTCGATATAGAGAGGACGGCACCCTCGAACTTCTGGGCAGACTCGACGATCTAGCTGAGGTCGACGGATTCCGAGTCGAGCTGGGCGAGATTGAGGACACTCTCGCGAAACATGAGAGTGTGCGGCAGGCGGCGGCGGTAGTCCGGTCGAATGGCCAACTGGTGGCTTATGTGGTGGTGGACGACGGAGTGAAATTGACTCAGGACAACCTGCGCAGCTATCTCGAGGACAAGCTGCCCTCCTACATGATGCCCAACATTTTTATCACCTTGCGGGAATTGCCGCGAACTTCCCGGGGAACGCTGGACCGCAGCAAGTTGTCGGCTCTGGGCGAGGAGCGGATCAACCGGGAGTTTGTGCTCCCGCGAACCGACCTGGAACAAACCATCGCCGCAGCCTGGCGAGCCGTGCTGGGCGTCGACCAGGTGGGAGTGCACGACAATTTCTTCGACCTGGGCGGACATTCGCTGTTGGTCGTCCAGCTTCTCGCGAAGTTGCGCAGCGAGCTTTCGCTGGATATCGAACTCCTCCATCTATTTCAATTTCCCACTATCGATACGCTCGTCCGTTTTCTTCAGATGGGCTACAACTTCGACGTGAAGCTCCGCGGCACGCGCGAACGCGCGGGAAGCCAGAAGAGTGCGGTTCAAAAGTTAAGAAGGATGCACGCATCATGGACAGAGATGCCCTCGACGGAATAGCAATCATCGGCATGGCGGGACGCTTCCCTCAGGCCCCCAATCTCCAGCGGTTCTGGGAGAACCTGTGCCAGGGAATCGAATCGATATCGTTTTTTTCCGACGAAGAGTTGGAACAGGCGGGAGTCAGTCCTGCGCTGCTTCGTCATCCTAATTACGTGAAAGCCAAGGCCGTCCTCGACGATGCAGATTTGTTTGACGCCGGCTTTTTTGGCTTTTCGCCGCGCGAGGCGGAATTGACCGATCCACAGATACGCATCTTTCTGGAATGCGCGTGGGAAGTACTGGAATCCGCCGGATGGAATCCCGAGAAGTTTCCTGGCATGATCGGCGTCTATGCCGGAATGTCTTTGAGTTCCTATATATGGCAGATCGCGTTCGATGAATCCGTGCAAGACTCGGTGAATTCTATTCGCATCCTGATGGGCGGCGCAGAGAAGGACCATCTTGCGACGACGATCTCCTACCGGCTCGACCTGCACGGGCCGAGCTTCAACCTCCAAACCGCTTGCTCCACTTCCCTGGCCGCCGTACACGCCGCTTCCCGGGCCGTGATGACTTACGAATGCGACATGGCTTTGGCTGGCGCTGTTTCCATCGGTGCGCCGCAGCGTTCCGGCTATCTGTACGAGCCCGGCGGGATTCTTTCGGCAGATGGTCACTGCCGCAGCTTCGATGCCGAGGCCAGCGGGTCGGTGGCGGGTGAGGGCATCGGCGTGGTTCTTTTGAAACGGCTGGAGGATGCGATTGCGGCCGGCGATACGGTGTATGCGGTCATCAAGGGTTCGGCGGTCAACAACGATGGCCGGCGGAAAGTCGGTTTCACAGCACCCGCGATCGAAGGCCAGGCGGAAGCGATCGCCATGGCGCTGGCGGCGGCTGACGCGGAATGCGACAGCATTGGGTACATTGAAGCTCACGGTAGCGCGACCGCGATCGGAGATCCCATTGAAATTGCGGCCCTCAACCAGGTGTATGGTCAAGCCCCGATCAAGCCTGCCAGCATTCCGGTCGGATCCGTTAAGAGCAACATTGGCCATCTGAACGCAGCCTCCGGAGTGGCCGGATTGATCAAGACGGTTCTAGCCATTCGGCACGGCCAGATTCCTCCCTCCCTGCACTTCCGGCAGCCGAACCCGAAGATTCCTTTCAAGCGCAGCCCATTTCGGGTCAATCACACGCTCTCTTCCTGGCCGGAGAGCAATAAGCCCAGGCGGGCCGGGGTCAGTTCCTTTGGAATCGGCGGCACCAACGTCCACATGATTTTGCAGGAAGCGCCAGCGGCAAAGCCATCGGACCCGGCAAGGCCCTGGCAGTTGGCAGTGATTTCCGCGAGGACCCGTCCGGCGCTGGAGCAAGCGACAGATCGACTGGCTACGCATGTGCGCGAAAATCCGGATCTAAACCTGGCCGATGTCGCATTTACTTTGCAGGAAGGCAGAAAGGCTTTCGGGCACCGGCGCATGGCTGTTTGTCGGGATTCTTCCGACGCAGCCGAACTCCTGCATTCCCGAACTCCTTCTCGAGTATTCACGGCAGTCGCATCGTCTGGCCAACGGCCGGTGGCATTTCTCTTGCCGGGTCTGGGCGACCAGTACCTGGATATGGGCCGAGGCTTGTATGAATCTGAGCCGGAGTTCAAAAAGCAGGTGGACCGCTGCTCTGATTTTCTTCAACCTCTGATGGGCGCTGATCTGCGCAAGATCATGTATCCCAATCCCGCCGTCCGTCAACAACACGACGTCCGGACGGAAGAACGCGTGAACTTCCGCAATTTGGTCGCGCGCACACGGGAGGACAGTTCCTCCTCAACGGCGCAGGAAATTCATCGCACTCTTTGGGCGCAGCCGGCGCTGTTTGTGATCGAGTATGCACTGGCGAAACTCTGGATGAGCTGGGGCGTGGTTCCAGAAAGTATGCTGGGATATAGCGTCGGGGAATACGCGGCCGCGTGCCTGGCGGGGGTGATCTCGCTGGAAGACAGCCTGCGAATGCTGGCGGTTCGAGCACGGATGATTGAAGATCTGGCTCCCGGAGCGATGCTGGCAATCGCCGCATCGGAAGAAGACATCCGGCCGCTGCTGACTCCGGAGATCTCCATCGCGGGGATTAACGGCAGTTCACTGTGCGTGGTCGCCGCCACTCCGGAAGCCATCGATGCGCTGCAATATCGCCTCGCCGAAGAAGGCGAACTGGTATGCAGACGTCTTCTTGCAACTCATGCCTTCCATTCGCCGCTGATGAAACCAATCGCCGAGGAATTGAACAGGCTGGCGCGAACCATCCGTCTCAGTCCGCCCAAGATTCGCTACATCTCGAATGTGACGGGCAGATGGATTACGGACTCTGAGGCCACGGATGCAAACTACTGGGCGCGACATCTCGTCCAGCCAGTCCAGTTTGCCGCAGGCTTGCAACACATGTGCTCTCCATCCGCGCCAGTATTGCTTGAAGTAGGACCGGGTCAGATGCTGACATCTTTAGCCGAGCAGTATCTCTCCAGCAGGGACTCTGCCGACCGGGTTACACTCGCGTCTCTGCCCCATTCGTCAGACGGACAACCGGACCGCGCTTTTATTCTCAATACTCTGGGGAATCTATGGCTGGCCGGAGTCGAACCGGATTGGGCAGGCGTGCATCGGCATGAAAAACGACGACGCGTACCGCTGCCGACTTATCCCTTCGAGCGGCAGCGTTACTGGGTTACGCCCAGCGTGCGGCCGGAAACACAGCGAGTCGAGCTTCCCAAGGCCCGTGCCGTGGCGGCTCCTTTTGCGCAAGAAATAACCCCTTCGAGTGAAACCGTGTTGCCGCAAAACGGCGGAGCGCGAAATACGCGGGCAGTTCTGGGCGCCGAATATGTCGCGCCCACGAATTCCACAGAGCAGAAGATTGTGGAAATCTGGGAGGACCTACTGGGAGTTCATCCGATTGGAATTCACGATGAGTTTCTTCGCTTGGGTGGAAATTCGCTTCTGGCCATACGTGTAGCCGCGGAGTTGCGCGAGGCCTTTCAGATCGAGTTCCCGCTGGAAGAGCTCTTGAAATCTTCGACGGTATCTGAGCTCGCGCTGTTTGTGGAAGATACGTTGCTGACCATGATCGAGGGCATGGATGAGACCGAAGCATCCGGAATGGAGAACAAATAATGTCTCCCCCTTTTGCGCTCGCGCAGAGTAACCATTTTGGCGAAGACCCCTGCCCCGTTCCTCTAAACACCATCGGTGTGATCGGGGCCGGAGTTATGGGTACGGGGCTGGCTCACGCAGTGGCACAAAGCGGGCTGCACAGTCTTTTGATCGATGTATCCGATTCGGTTCTGGAGGCCGCGCTCGGACAAATCAGAAACAACATCCGCTTCCAGCGTTTATTCCAGAAACACGCTGCAGACGCTTCTGAAAATCTCTTGGGCCGCATCAAGACTTCCACCGACTATGACGTCCTGCGGGAAGCCGACTTCGTGATTGAAAACGTCACGGAAAAAATGGCGATTAAGGCCAAAGTGTACGGGCAACTGGATGCGATTTGTCTTCCGCAATGCATTTTTGCCGCAAATACTTCCGCGATTCCCATCACCCGCATTGCCGCCATGACCAACCGGCCTGCGCAAGTACTGGGGATGCACTTCATGAATCCGGTACCGTTGAAGCCAGCGGTTGAAGTGATTCGCGGCTACCACACTAGCGATCAGACCCTCGCTACGGCAACTCGACTGCTGGGTGTTATGGGCAAGAAGGCCATCGTGGTGGGCGATTCCCCGGGATTTGTTTCCAACCGGGTCCTGATGCTGACCATCAACGAAGCGATTTTTCTCGTGCAGGAAAAGGTCGCTTCGCCGGAGGGAGTCGACGAAATCTTCAAGAATTGCTTCGAGCACAAGATGGGCCCGCTCGAAACCGCCGACTTGATCGGGCTGGACACCATTTTATTCTCCATCGACGTACTGTATGACGAGTTCAAAGACGGCAAGTTCCGAGCTTGTCCCCTGCTCCGCCAAATGGTGGATGCGGGACTGCACGGGCGGAAGAGCGGTCGCGGATTTTACAGCTATGAAGATTAATTGCTAGCGGGAAGGAAGTTCATGGACCCATCGAAAGAACAATTAAGAGCTTTCCTGGCGCGGCACATCGGCGGCCGAGCCATTGGCGATGACGATCAGATTTTTGCCGCCGGTTTTGTCAACTCCATGTTTGCCATGCAGCTCGTATTGTTCCTGGAAAAAAACTTCCAGGTTGAGATTTCAAATGAAGATCTGGAGCTCAAGAATTTTCAAACTATCAACGCCATGGCCGAACTCGTAGGAAGGAAAACCCTGGCCTCACAGACCACTTCGGATTGACGACTGCAAGTATGGAACTGAATCCACAGCAGCAACGGCGACGCACGGCGTTCCTCGCTGACGTGATCGGCAATGGCTTCATAAGAATGGGAGATGCCCTAAGCGTATGAATCATATGAATAATGAAGGTCTAGGTAGAGAATCGTCCGCCCAGCAAGATCGAATCTCCCGGCTGACTCCAGCTCAACGCGAAATGTTGGAGAAGCGGCTGCGTGGCGGCAAGACTTCAGGCCAGTCTAAGTCGGCCATCACTCGTCGCCCCGGACCGAGTTATCCGCTCACTGCCGAGCAGGAACATTTGTGGCTGCAACACCAGGTGGATCCGAATGTCTATTACTTCAACCATACACATGCCTATCTGCTGAAAGGTGAGTTGAATATTGCCGCGATGGAGCGCGCGATCCAGGAGATGGTGCGCCGCCACGAGAATTTCCGCACATCGATTCCAGAAGTTGGCGGCAAACCCCAGGCGGTGGTTGATCCTGAGTTTAAGATTCGGCTGGAACGAGTGGATGTGCCTGAGTTCCCGGTGGAAGACCGGCGCAGCCGCTTGCAGGACCTGATTACGGCCAATACCTGCCGGCCCTTTGACATACTGAACGGTCCTTTGATTCGGGCCACACTCTACCGCGTCACGGAACGAGAACATGCAGTGGTGGTCACACTCCATCACATCATCACGGATTTTGTTTCCTATGGTTTGTTTGACGGTGAACTCTTCACGCTCTACGACGCCTTTTCCGGGGGGTTGCCTTCTCCGCTTCCCGAACTGGCGATTCAATACGGCGATTTTGCCTACTGGCTGGACCAGTGGATGAAGTCGGAAGAAGCCACCCGGCAGGCAGACTATTGGACTAGTAAACTCGCGGACTTGCCGCGACTTGATCTCGTAACAGATCTGCCTCGCCCTCATTTACGGAGTTTCCGCGGCGAGCGCATTCCTTGGCCACTTCCGGAAACGCTATGGCTGAAATTCAAGCAGTTGACCACCGCGGAGAACGTGACGCGGTTCACTGCCTTTCTCGTACTTTTCGGCATGCTTCTGCGCGAGTACAGCGGTAAAGATGATATTGCGATAGCAACGCCGGTGAGCATCCGCAAGCACCGGGAGACGCAGCCTCTAATTGGCTATTTTCTAAATACCATCGTTTACCGCCTGGACTTATCCGGCGACCCTACATTTCTTGAGCTGTTAAGGCGAACGCGCCTGGTTACTCTGGAAGCGCTGGCAAACTCCGATCTGCCATTTGAAGTTCTGTTGAACAAGCTGCACGTGCAGCGCGATCCCAGCCGTTCACCCCTGGTGGATGGCTCTTACGCTTTCGGTAACGATCTGCAGAGGCCAGCGACCAATCAGGGCAGCTTGACAGTCGAGGGGTTCGATACTTTTTATCGTTCAGCGTGGCTGGACATCAATCTCGGAGTAAACGATAACAGCGATTCCGCCATCGTGGTTCTGGACTATCTTGCCGACCTCTTCCTGCCCGCCACGGCAGAGCGAATGATGCTGCATTTCCAGCGGTTATTCGAGCAGGCGGTGGCTGACCCCGTCCGGCATGTAGGTGACTTCTCGTTGATCAGCGATAGTGAGCGGCAACAGATCTTGGTGACTTGGAATGACACCGTCGCGCCCTATCCTTCTGCGCTGACAGCGCAAGGCTGTTTCGCCCAGCAGGTCGCGCAGAACGGAAGCGCTATCGCACTGCGGGCGCCGCAAGCGGAGCTGACCTACCGCGAACTCAATGAGCAGGCTAACCATTTGGCTCACCGGCTTATCCGGTCCGGCGTCAAAGCGGAAAGAACGGTGGCCATTCTGATGGAACGGTCAGTGGATACGATCATTGCGACGCTGGCCGTATTGAAGGCGGGCGGAGCTTACCTGCCACTGCACCCGGCGTATCCGCCTGAGCGCATGCGCCTGATTATGGAAGAAGCGGGTGCTTCCGTACTGCTCCTGGATCGGACGACGGCGCATCGTGCACCCACCGGCGCGGAAGTCATTGTGGTCGATGACGACCCGTTCCTGGCCGCGGAAGACGACAGCGATCCCAACATCTTGATCGATCCCGATCAGCTTGCGTACGTCATCTATACTTCGGGTTCCACCGGAACGCCGAAGGGTGTGGCTGTCACTCATCGTAATATTTTGAGCCTGGCCTTCGACCGAGCGTGGCGGGAAGGAAGTCTGGAAAGAGTTTTGCTCCATTCTTCCCATGCTTTCGACGCGTCAACCTTCGAGATGTGGGTTCCCCTGCTGCGCGGAAAGCAGATCATCGTCGCGCCCCCGAAGGAGCTGGATATCGCCGTCCTGAAGCGCTTGTTCAAAGAAGAGAAAATCACTTGTGTATTTCTCACCAGCAGTTTTTTCAATGTGCTAGCTCTGGAAGCTCCGGATTGCTTTGCCACGGTGCACGAAGTGTGGACCGGAGGCGATGTGGTTTCCGCTGACGCGGTTCAACGGGTTCGCGAGCATTGCCCCGACACTCTGGTGACGAACGCGTATGGGCCAACTGAAACCACTACATTTGCTACGCACTACGCGGTTTCCGGACGCGAAAAGGTGACGGGTAGCCTATCCATTGGGAGGGCCATGGACAACCATCAGGTCTATGTCCTGGATTCCGCCTTTAAACCGGTTGCGGTGGGCGTTCCGGGCGAATTATTTATTGCCGGCGCCGGAGTAGCCCGGGGTTACCTGAAACGGCCTGAGCTTACGGCGGAGCGTTTCGTTTCCAATCCGTTCGGCGATTCCGGAGAACGCATGTACCGTACTGGCGACCGGGCGCGGTGGAGACCGGACGGTCAAGTGGAGTTCCTGGGGCGATCTGACCAGCAGGTGAAACTCCGCGGCTATCGCATCGAGCTGGCTGAAATTGAGGCGGCGGTGGTGGCCTGCGCCGGCGTGGGTCAAGCGGCGGTGATCGTTCGTGAAGACCGTCCGGGCGAGAAGCGGCTGGTTGCTTATGTAGTGGAAGCTTCGGGCCAGAGCATCGATAAGACTGACTTGCGGGATTCCTTGGCGAATTCCCTACCCGACTACATGGTCCCGGCTTTCATCGTTGTGCTTCCATCTCTGCCTTTGAATTCCAACGGCAAGCTGGACCGCAAGGCATTGCCATCGCCTGAAGTGACCGGAACAGGTCCGAGCCGCGCCCCTGACACGCAGGCGGAACAACTGCTGTGTTCCATCGCAATGCAGGTGCTGGGCGTTCCTCACGCTGGCGTGGACGACAATTTTTTCGCTCTTGGCGGCGACAGCATTTTGGCCATGCAGATGGTCAGCCGCGCCCGCCAAGCGGGTCTGATCGTTAACTTGAGCGACGTTTTCGAACAGCCGACGCTAGAGGCTCTTGCTGGCGTCTCCCACGCTGCACCGGATGGGGCAGTTGCTGCGCCCGATGTCGGGATTGGAACAATGCCGCCTACGCCAATCATGTGCTGGTTCCTGGAACAGGGCGGCTCACTGCATCGCTTCAGTCAGTCTTCGTCGCTGCAGGTCCCGGCCGGGCTGGAGCACGACCACCTTTCGGGGGCATTGCAGGCGATCCTGGATCATCACGATGCTTTGCGCCTGCGGTTCACGGGTGCAAAAGGCGACAGAAAAGAATGGAAGCTGGAAGTGCAGCCAAAGGGCGCAGTAAGTGCGAGCGCGTGCTTGCGCAGGATCGACGTTGCGGGACTTAATGAGCTGCCCGGGCAAATGATGGTGGAAGAAATGCGGGCCGCCGAAATCCGATTGTCTCCTGAAGACGGGATCATGCTGCAAGCCGTATGGTTCGATGCGGGACGCAACGCGCCCGGCAGTTTACTGCTAACCATTCACCATTTAGTGGTGGACGGAGTGTCCTGGCGAATTTTACTGCCAGACTTGGCTGCAGCCTGGGCGGCAATCGCAGCCGGGGGATCTCCTGCGCTTGAACCATCTCCCATTTCATTTCGAGGTTGGGCCGAGAGATTGCGCCGGGAGGCCACGAATCCGGAGCGAATCGAGGAGCTCTCCTTCTGGACCGACATGCTGAAGGATGCGGAAGAACTTGTGCCCGGTCACAAATTGGATCGCAGCCGCGACACCGTGGGCAGAGTACGCCAGTTCGTTCTCACGCTTCCGGCAGAGGTCGCCACGCCTCTGCTGAACCGGGTGGCGGCCACATTCCATGCGCGGATCAATGACATCCTGCTCACCGGATTCGTTCTGTCTGCCCTGAAGTGGCGGCGCCGGAATTCCACACTTTGCCACTCCCTTCTAATTGACCTCGAAGGACACGGACGGGAAGGAATTTTTGAAGATATCGATCTCTCCCATACCGTAGGAATTTTCACTACTATGTTTCCGGTGAAGCTCGATCCTGGCCAATTGGATATTGAGGAAGCTTGGGCAGGAGGCAGGGCGCTGGGTGCGGTCCTCAAGTCAATCAAGCAACAGCTGCGCGCGATTCCGGATAACGGAATCGGCTACGGCCTTCTACGTTACTTGAATCCTGAAACAGCGCAGGCATTCTCCGGCCTGACCCAATCGCAAATTGATTTCAACTATCTTGGACGTTTTCCGGCGGCGGCGGAGTCCGATTGGTCCTCCTCCGAGTCTCTCAGCGGAGGCATGGATCCGGAAATGCCGTTCCACCATGGTTTGGAAGTTGATTCCGTGGTGTTGGAGCGAACTGCCGGTCCAGAGCTGACAGCGATCTGGACGTGGGTACCGGAAATGTTCTCGGAGGAGGACATTCGTTCGTTAGCGGAAGGGTGGTTCCATGTGCTGGAAGCGCTGGTTCAGCTTAGCGCGCAGCCCGGAGTTGGAGGACTCACGCCCTCAGACGTGCCTCTGGTCTCTCTCACGCAGTCTGAGATTGACCATCTCGAAACTGAATATGGCGGGATCGAAGACATTTTGCCGCTCTCACCGGTGCAGGAGGGAATGCTCTTCCATGCCTTCTACGATGCCGCAGGGCCGGACATTTACAACGTCCAGATCGGCCTTAGTTTGGATGGCCCGGTGGACGAAGAGTCTCTCCAGGACGGGGCGAAAGCGCTGCTGGGCCGATACCCTAATCTGCGCTCCGCTTTTAAACACGAAGGTTTGGGTAGGCCGGTGCAAATCATTCCCAAAGATGTTGCTTTGAATTGGAAAGCCGTGGACCTCTCCGCGTTCGAAGGCGCGGAGCGTCGACGCAAGCTAGATGAAGTGGTGCAACAGGACCGTTTGATTCGCTTCACTCCAAGCGTCTCGCCGCTGTTTCGATTTCTTTTTTTCCGGTGCGGGCCGGAAGAATTTCATCTGCTGATCACGACACATCACATCCTGATCGATGGATGGTCGGTGCCTCTCCTGATTCGCGAACTGTTGCAGCTTTACACAAACCGGGGCAGCGGAGCAGCACTACCCCGGGTCAGCCCATTCCGCGACTATCTCGTGTGGCTGGCGAGCCGTGATCGGAGCGCAGCCAAAGCTGCCTGGCGAGAAGGCATGGCCGGACTCGAAGAGGGCACGCGGTTAAGTCCGAGGCCTTCGCTGGGTGCGCCAAAAATACCGGAACGAATCGTTGTTGCTCTCGACGCGGAACTCACGCGGCGACTGGCAGACCAGGCGCGCGCTCACAATTTGACCCTAAACACGGTGATTCAAGGCGCATGGGCGGTTCTGCTGTCACGTATGACGGGCCGCGAGGATGTAGTGTTCGGGAGCACCGTTTCCGGACGCTATCCGGAAGTTGCGGGCATTGAAACCATGGTCGGACTTTTGATTAACACCGTGCCCACGCGGGTACAACTGCGCCCCACCGATTCGTTGGACGGACTGATCCGACGGTTGAACCAGGAGCAGTCCCGGCTCTTCGCTCATCAATACGTCGGGCTGGTGGAGATTCAGGGCTGGACTGGGCTGAAGGAATTGTTTGATACGCTGGTGGTGTTCGAAAACTTCCCGAGGGACTTGGAAGCCGAGAAAGAGGTCTTCGGCGGCGTGCGGCTGATGGACTTGGATGTCAACGATGCCGCGCATTATCCGCTGGTAGTGATGATTGGTCCGGGCGAGCAGCTAGCCATGAATTTCGACTACCACCCAGACCACTTCAGCGCCAAAGTAGTGGAGCGCCTGAGTACCGGGTTTGTGCGCCTGCTCACCGCTTATGCTGACGACCCCGATCAATCCATCGCCGGCATTGATCTACTCGACGAGCAGCAACGTCGGCAGATCTTGGGGTGGGGCCAGACACAAACCGAGGATGCTCGAAGTCGGACCGTGACAGAATTGCTCGCGTCCTACGTTGCCAAAGAAACCGCCCAGGATGCGGTCGACGTGCCCATCGGTAAACCAATCGCGAATACTCAGGTATATGTGCTGGACCACACGATGAACCTCGCACCCATCGGAGTCAGAGGCCAGCTTTATATAGGCGGAGAAGGACTGGCGCAAAGCTCCTGGAGAGGGCAGGAACTTACGGCGGAGAAACTTGTTCCGAATCCCTTCGGCCAGCCGGGGGAACGATTGTATTGCACCGGAGACCTGGTGTGTTGGATGGAAGATGGCAATCTGACGTTCTTGGGCGACGCTGACAGTCAGGATCGGATAGGTAGTGCACGAAAAGCAAACCGCGAGGCACTCCCAGCCTTACCACAGGACCAGCCAGAGACGATGAGCGCCGTGGAAGAGTTGCTGGTAGATATTTGGACCGAGATGCTGGGGGCGACCCGCGTTGGAGTACGTGACAATTTTTTTGATTTGGGCGGACATTCGCTGGTGGCCCTTCGCATCATATCCCGGGTCAACGACCATTTCCAAATCGAAATGTCCGTGCGAACGCTACTGGAACATCCGGTACTGAGGGAGTTTGCGCAGGAGGTGTTTTCGATTTCCAAGCGGTCGGAAGAAGAAGTGGAAAAAATAGCGAAGATCGGACTCATGGTCCGGAGGATGACACCGGAACAACGCAAAGCCGCTCTTTCGGTACATTGAAACAAGCAGTACATTGAAAACAAGTTGTGCGTTGACTGCGGCCGATCTTACGGGACTGGCCTGATAATGTTTTCGATAGCCTTGCGTAGACACCGCTCTTAATCTGGAGATCAGTGATGGGGACTCTCGCGCAGAATTTCCGGTATGCGCTTCGAAGGTTGAAGAACAATCCGGGATTTACTCTCGTGTCGGTGCTTACTCTGGCATTGGGAATTGGCGCAAACAGCGCCATGTTCAGCATTGTCAATGCGGTTTTGCTTCGTCCTCTTCCCTATCGTGATCCGCAAAGACTGGTTCTGCTTGCGGAACATTGGCCGCAGTTTCCCCGGTTGTCATTGTCCTATCTAAACTACCGCGATTGGCGCGACCAGAGCCATTCCTTTGAATCGGTCGGGGCTGTGCGCAACACCCTCTTGACCATGACGGGCGGCGCCGAAGCCGAACGCCTGCCCTCGCAAGATGTTACTGCCAATCTTTTCGACATGTTGGGAGTCAAAGCCGAATTGGGCCGCACCTTTACCGCTGCGGAAGATCAGCCCGGAGGTCCGGCGGTTGCGCTCATCAGTCACAGTCTATGGAAGCGGCGCTTTTCGTCATCTCCAAGTGTCCTTGGCCAGGCCATTACTCTGGATAATCAGAACTATTCGATTATCGGGGTGATGCCGCCCGGTTTTGAGGTTCTTCAGCAGGCTCCGGACGTGATTCTGCCCTTCGAGCCGTGGGCCAGGACGCTGCCCGATGATCGCAGTTGGCATCCTGGAATTCTGCCCATCGCACGATTGAAGCCGGGGGTTTCGCTGGAGCAAGCCCGTTCGGAGATAACGGTGATTGCTAAGAGATTGGAGAAGCAATATCCGGAAAGCAACACCAATGTCTCATCGCTGGTGGATCCCATGCAGGAGCAGATGGTGCAGAACGTTCGTCCAGCCCTGCTGGTCTTGATCGGCGCGGTGGGAGTTGTGCTGCTGATCGCTTGCGCCAATGTAGCCAACCTTCTGCTTGTCCGAGCAGTCGGCAGGAGGCGCGAGATGGCGGTTTGCGCAGCGCTCGGAGCGCAGCGTTCCGATATTATTCGCCAGCTATTGGCGGAGAGCATCCTTGTGTCCTTCGCGGGCGGCGCTCTCGGGCTCCTTCTTGCTTGGGGCGCGATACCGCTCGCCGTGTCATTGGCGGGCAAGAGTCTACCGCGCAGCAACGGCGTCTCCCTGGATGCCTATGTGCTCGGCTTCACTGCATTGATCGCACTGCTGGCCGGCATCCTATTCGGATTGGCTCCCGCCCGCCACGCCTGGCGGGTTGATTTGCGCGAAACCTTGAGCGAGAGCAACCGCGGCGGACCCGTGCGCGCCGTTTTGCGGACAAGAGCTTTACTGGTTGTTTCCGAGATTGCCCTGGCCATGCTGTTGCTGGTGGGTGCGGGCCTTCTATTCAAGAGCTTCGAACGTCTGTCGCAGGTATCTCCAGGTTTCTATACCGATCACATATTGATCGCCGAAGTAGTCCGGTCCCCCACGGCCTATCCTGATCCGAATGTGCGCCTAGGCTTCTTTGATCGGCTGTTCGAGCAGATCTCAGCGCTGCCTGGTGTGAGGTCGGTGGGAGGAGTATCTTTCCTCCCGGTAACTGGGACGGGATCGGCCCTCCACTTTAATATCGAGGGCCGTCCTCCCAGATCTCCACAGGAGTACGCGATTTCCAGTTATCGCGTGGTGAGTGCGGGCTATTTAAAAACATTGGGCGTGCCGCTGATCAACGGCCGCTGGGTCGAAGATCGCGACCGCGAAGACGCGCCGGCAGTAGTTGTAATTAATTCCACATTCGCGCGCACGTACTTTCCCAACCAGTCGGCGATCGGGCAGCACATACAGCTTGGCGCCACGCCCGATCCATCGGTTCCGTGGATGGAGATTGTAGGAATCGTCTCCGACGTGAAGCAGTCACTAGCCAGCGAATCTTCTTCCGAGATGTATGTACCGTATCGCCAGGCAAATAAGGTCCTGCCAGTTTTTGCTCTGTCCGTAGTGGTCCGAACGGCCGGCGATCCTTTGGCGCAGGCCAATTCGGTGCGCGCGCTGGCGCACAATATCGACCCGAATCAGCCGATCACCGGAATTCGCACAATGGAACAGAACGTCTCGCAGTCCATTGCGGAGCCGCGGTTTCGGACAGTTCTGTTAGCCATCTTTGCCGGGATCGCCCTGGCGCTCGCGGCGGTCGGCATTTTTGGCGTCATGGCGTACTCGGTCGCACAGCGGACCCGGGAGCTTGGCGTGCGTATGGCGCTCGGCGCCTCGCGCAGCCGCGTGTTGCAATTGGTGCTGGCGCATGGCGTGCGTCTAACCTTGATAGGAGTAGCGATTGGATTGGCCGGCACCTTCGTGCTCACTCGGTATGTGTCCAGCCTGTTGTTCCATGTCCCCCCTTACGATCCCATGACAATCGCGGGCATGGCTGGAGGGTTGGTTATCGTTTCGCTTTGCGCCTGTTACTTTCCCGCCCGGCGCGCTACTTTGGTGAATCCCATGGAAGCGCTAAGAGAGGAATAAAGTTGTGCGTCTGAGCCATTCGAACTTAGTAAGAGTCGACCAGGCACCGTGAGTCAGGGTGAGCGAACTAATTCGAGTCGGAAGAGAAGCTTTCCGACTTGCCGTTCGAAGGGGTGGAGGGCACGACGTCGAAAGCGATACAAATCCTGGGATCGTTCGTACCAGTGGCCCAAGTTCGGTGGGCATAATACGAAGGGAATAACAGAAGGAGGCCGGGATTGGGCATGACATGCCAGCGGCGCCAAGACTGCGTCTCCTGTTGCGAACTAAAAGGATATGGGCCGAACTCGATTGCGCCGGGCTTCTCGTCAGATGTCGATCGGACATCGGGGACTTGGACGTAGTAAACACCGCTGATCCATCCGCTGGGATGGATATGCCACGCCTCGCGCCCATCGCTGTGCACCTCGAGGGCCCAACTTTCCAAGACCATACTTGCGGGAAGATGTTCGATCATCGGATGTTGCGTGTTGCTTTGTCGTTCGGCGATGAACTGCTCGATCGCTGCTCGGACTTTGCTTAGCAACTCTTGAGCCAAAGGACCACCGGCGAGTTGCAGTTGGTCAATGCGTTTGCCACTTCCGAGCGTAGCCCTGGTGATTGGCAAGGGCACGAGCGATTTCTGGCCCAGAAGTTCTGCTGCAAGCTTTTGGTTGAAGTCCTCGGGCACAGGGAGCTGCGTTTTGGAAAGCCAGCTCGAAGGGTCGACCAGCTTCGCAACTTCGAGGTGCTCTTCTGCGGTGGTGGCTGACAGAGCCATCGCCGATGGAATATAGGTTCCCCAGACGCCGCGACGGCGAAGGTCGACACATAAATTCCACAGCCGCTCGTTCTCTTTTTGTGCGACCAGTATGGTGGCTGCCATTCCCAAGGACTTGAAATCCGAAGGCGTGCGCTCCAGGCCTTGAAGAGACGCTTGCAGAGCGGCGTTTAGCTGTGCGAGACAATAATGTGCCTCCGCCAGATAACCGAAGGCTGGAGCGAAACCCCTGTCCGCAGCCATGCGAAGCGCTTTGCTTGCGGACATGTGATCTTGAGTAGCCAGGAAACTACGCCCGAGGTAGTACAGGAGTTCTGGAGGCGTATCGTGATCCGCGAGGACCGGAGCCAACCAGGCGACAATTTCCGCGACGCGATGGGTTTGGAATAGAGCGGTAGCCAGCTGGATCTTGAGATCGGCACGAGCGGGTGCCGCAGCAAGGGCAGCCTTTAAGAGCGGCACGAACTTTGGATAGGAGAGGCGCTTGATGGCCTCCGGAGCGCGCCAGTGGGCTGCCGTGGTGCTCGCATCCATGGCCGACAATTTACCACATTCACGGGCGGCGAACCATGCGGCAGGTCGCGGAGGTGACGTCAAGCAGCTTGTGTAAAAAGGTTGAGGGTGCGGTTTTTCCATTCCAGGTTGAATCTCTGGAAGATGGAGTAGATGATGCGGTCCACGCTTTTGATGTTGACGAAGCAGACCATGGGCCG